>Ga0206126_10000238_pt1 | contig 74107 bp, 67 predicted proteins | sample Helgoland_Spring_5_FD_148621 | JGI IMG/M metagenome (GOLD analysis project Ga0206126, IMG submission 148621) | Pelagic subsurface seawater microbial communities from Kabeltonne, Helgoland, North Sea - Helgoland_Spring_Bloom_20160412_1 | ecosystem: Environmental > Aquatic > Marine > Epipelagic ...
ATTGATTATCAAGGTTGGGTTCTGGTTCAGTCATATATCGCCAATTAACTGAAGGATCATGAAACACTTTTCCATAACCCAATGGCATTTGAACCCAAAACTTTTTGTCTGATCCGCCTGCTTCAAGTAAACAAACTGTAAATTTGCCACTTTCAGAAAGTCTACTAGCTAGAGCAGATCCAGCAGATCCTGCTCCTACTATAACATAATCATATTGATGCAATTATTCTCCCTCCCGTGAAATGTTCGAGACAGGGTGTCAAAATTAATTCCAATAATTTTACCATAATCGCAGTAAAAAAATTGTCAAACTTGCTCTAAGTTTTCAATAATCTCTTACCATTTTTATATTTAAGATTGCAGTATGTATAATTTTCTCACGTGTTCATGGATTGTCCAATGGCCTTTCCACCCAACGGGTAAGACCAACAAATCACCAGGACCAATGTCTCTTATTTTGCTTCCATCTATATTCTTGACAGATGCTGATCCTGAGATGATGTGACAATATTCACTAGCGGATGTTCTATCAGCGGTAAATTCTCCTGGAGTACATTCCCAGACACCTATTTTAGTTGTTCCATCATCAGACGCCCATAACTGTCTGGCTGCTTCTTTCTGACCTACAGTTAGTGATGTTGGTTTTGGTTTAAATTCATTTACTTCAATAGTATTAAGATCTTTATAGGTATTTAAATTAATCATTGAATTGCTTTCTTTTATGATGTCTTCGAAACTTTTAATTTATTTATATTGAATATGTTGATCCGTTTATGTCACCTGCCCAGCCCCAAACTGCTAACATATGATTGTTTCTTGTTATCATACAATGAGATTGGCCTGACTTATGGTGAATAAAGCTTTCGGTTGAGTTTAATCTTGGTTCTTTTTGATCTACTGCCCAATATGCTTTTCCACTAAGAATAAAATATAACTCTTCGGCTGCATGATGATGCCATGGGTAATTTGTTTCTGGTCTCTGTAATAAAAGGCCAATTCTTATATTCGAATGTTCAAAGAAACCGTTTGGTCCTATTAGTTCTGTTACGCAAATTTGTTTTGAAATTTTATCAGGTAATTTGCCAAAACCAGCTTCTCTCCAACTAAGTAGATTAATACTGTCTTTTAAAAGATTAATTAAATTACTTTCATGGGGCGATAACAATTCAGGATCAAATGAACAAGTTGGAGAAATTGGAGGTTTATCCTTTTGTATCTTGAGTGGGCCTAATAACACATCAGACATATTATTAGCTATATCAGTTTTATGTTCCTTAATCCTTTTTCCAAGAGCATTTAAAAAACAGATGAGGTTTTCTTGGTCTTTCATTCAATGATGCTTTCTTTAATTTTTTAGTATTTTAATTATGCTGACTAAAATTTAAATTTATTGCAAATGATATAATTTTATTCCAATTCAGGGTGGTTTGTTGTGCTGAGAAAGTAATATTATTGATAAATTGTATAAAGGAAATATAAAGTTGTCGATTAAATGTTTAAGATTTAATATAGTGAAATACATTACAGATTTATTTAAAGATACATTTATTATATAATGCAAACTATTATAAAAAAACGATTTTTATAATATTATCATAATTGTGATCTCCTATAATTAATTCGTAAAAATTCGAAACTAACGTTACGTTATAAAGTTTATTTTGTTTGCTAAATTCAATTTCGTTTCCTAGTATTTCTTACAATAGTTTAAAAAAGAATAAACGAGGATGTCTTCAAGATACGATGGTTTTTAATTTTATGAATAAAGCTAAACATTTTGATGAAGCGATATGGTGCCATAATCGTAAGGAAACATCCTTTTGGTTAGAGGGCCTGCCAGAGTTCAATAACATTAGCAGCAAGCTGCCGCTGCGGGTAGATGTGGCAATTGTGGGCTCAGGATATACTGGATTAAATGCAGCACTCCAAACAATAAGAGGAGGGCGGTCCACTGCAATTTTTGAGGTAGGTTTGCCTGGACAAGGCTGTAGTACTAAAAATGGTGGGCAAATTAGTACTAGCATTAAACCATCATTAGAAAAACTTTCCGCAAAGTTTGGCACTCAAAATGGCATTGCAATAAGACAAGAAGGCGAAAATGCTCTTAATTGGATTGGGGATTTTATTACCTCTGAGAAAATTGATTGTAACTTTTCACGAGTTGGCCGCTACCACGCAGCCCACACTCAAAAACATTATGAACTAATTACGCGTGATGCAGAAAAAGTTAATAGATCTGAAGGGATTGAGGCTTTTGCTGTTCCAAAAGCCGAACAATTAAAAGAGCTTGGTTCAGATGTTTATCATGGTGGAGTTGTTTTTCCACGACATGCTTCAGTAGATCCAGGTAAGTACCATAGCGGACTTTTACAACGAGTACTTGATGCTGGAGTTGATGTATTTGGCCAATGTGCAGTGTTAAATATTGAACAAACCTCAGATGGTTTTGTTATTACAACCCAAAAAGGTAAAGTGAAAGCTCGCGATGTTATAATCGCAACCAATGGTTACACTTCCAAATTGACGCCATGGTTGCAAAAAAGAGTTATACCTATTGGAAGCTATATCATTTCGACGGAGGAATTGGATCCAGTGGTGGTGAATGAACTCTTCCCAACAAACCGAATTGTCAGTGATACATGTAAAGTTATTTATTATTATCGGACGTCTCCTGATCGCAAAAGAATTTTATTTGGTGGACGTGTATCTGCAACAGAAACTAACCCACTACTAAGCGGCCCAAAGTTATTAGAAGATCTGTACCGGATTTTTCCCCAAATAGAGGGGATTAAGATTTCACATTCATGGACAGGTACTGTTGCGTATACATTTGATGAAATGGCTCATACTGGCCAACACAATGGAATGTACTATTCAATGGGGTATTGTGGTTCTGGTGTATCCATGGCGAGCTATCTAGGTATGCGTCTTGGACAAAAAGTACTTGGATTAGTAGAAGGAAAAACGGCATTTGACGACCTGCCATTTCCAACTCGGCCACTTTATAATGGAAGGCCTTGGTTCTTACCTGCGGTTGTATCTTGGTATCGTATGCAGGATCGTATTCAATATCAACGAGCAGCGAGCAGAGTGGCTGCTTGAAAGCGAGAGCCCAATTTAATTTATGCCATAAATTGGGAAAATATATAAGGCATTTAAACTCGGTTATTTGAAAACTGAAAACACAACGGGAGTATAAAATGAATATTATGAAAAACTATAAAAATATAGCTATCACAGCCATCATGGCAGGTATGTTATCGTTGCCATCTGTATCGGTAGCAAAAGATTTACGGATTGTATCCTGGGGAGGAGCGTATCAAAATGCTCAATCAATTGGAATTTTCCAACCTGCGGGTAAGGCTATGGGTATTACAATCAATGAAGATACTTATGGTGGTATCTCCGACGTAAAGTTGATGGTTAAATCAGGAGCGGACAAATTTGACATTTTCTCAAGTGGGGCTGGCAGCTGTGCTTCTGGTGGTGCTGAAGGTGTTCTTGAAAAATTAGATTATTCAGTAATTGATGTAAGTAATCATTTGACTGGTATGTATAGTGATTACTGTGCTGGAGCGGATATTTTTTCAGTAGTTGCAGCATGGAATACAGAAACATATGGTGAAAATGGCCCAAGATCTTGGGCAGACTTTTACGATACAAAAAAATTCCCTGGTTCTAGAGCAATGCGTAGTAAAGTTGATGGCCAATTAGAAACTGCACTACTTGCAGATGGTGTGGCTATTGCAGATGTCTACACTGTTCTTGATAGTGAAGAGGGAATAAACCGTGCACTAGATAAAATTAGATCAATAAAGGATCATATCGATGTATGGTGGACTTCTGGTGCAATGCATGCGCAGTTAATGAAAGACGGCGAAGTAGATATGACAACTGGTTGGAATGGTCGATTTGATGTAGCTAAAAAGGATGGGGCTAAAGTATCATATGACTATAAAACTGGTATCATGGATTGGGAAGGTTATGGAATTCCAAAAGGAGTAGCAAATAAAGACCTAGCTATGGAGTTCATTAATGAAATGATGAAGCCAGAATATATGGCAGAGTTTGCAAAGTATATTACTTATGGCCCAACAAACAAAAAAACTTATGAGCTTGGCCTAATTCCAGATGATCTTGCAAGAGCTTTACCAAGTCATCCAGAAAACGCTAAGCATCAATTAACTATAAGCCAAGATTGGTATGCAAAATGGCGCACAATTGCAGCTGAAATGTACACTGAAATGATGACTGAATAAAAAATACCAAGGGGGAGGGTATTCACCCTCCCCTTTTTTAAATGAAAGATAATTATATTATGTCTGATGCACTAAATATATCCATCAAAGATGTTACAAAATCATATGGTGATTTTTTTGCCCTCAAGGATGTGAGTCTTGAGGTCAAATCAGGAGAGTTTCTAACCCTTCTGGGCCCCTCTGGTTCAGGAAAAACAACTCTTTTAATGGTATTAGCTGGATTTACGCGTCCTGATTATGGAAGTGTGAAATTTGGCACAGAAGAAGTAGTGCTAAAACCACCACATTTGCGGGATATTGGAATGGTATTCCAAAACTACGCACTTTTTCCTCATATGAATGTTGAACAAAATGTGGGCTATCCACAAAAGCTTCGGGGCGTTTCAAAAGAAGAGATTAAACATACAGTCAATGAGGCTTTAAAGACAGTTAAATTAGATGGATTAGGTCATCGAGGTGTTGCTGAATTATCTGGTGGCCAAAAACAAAGGGTGGCGTTAGCAAGAGCAATTGTTTTTCAACCTAAGATACTGTTGATGGATGAGCCCTTATCAGCACTGGACAAAAAATTACGAGAAGAAATGCAAATTGAATTACGTCAACTTCATGACAGTTTAAGTATGACAACTGTTTATGTGACACATGATCAAAAAGAAGCTCTTACAATGTCAGACCGTATTGCTGTTATAAATGGTGGTGGTCTTATGCAACTTGGTACACCTAATGAGATTTATCAAAGCCCAAATAATGCTTTTATTGCAGATTTTATAGGTGAAAGCAGTTTGCTTTCCGTAAAAGTAAGCAAAAAAAATGCCTACCTTGGTAATGTTAAAATTCTGGTTGATCATTCAGTTAATAAAGAAGGTGAATTTCTGCTAGTTGTTCGTCCAGAAAAACTCTTTTTAACCAATGAAAAAACTGAAGACTGCAACACTTTCACTGGAAGTGTTATAGAGTCAATATATCAAGGTGAAAGCCAATTGTTGATGATTAAACTTGATCCAAATACTCACGGAGATCAGACACTTCGTATGCGTATTCCAAATGGTACAGCGTCGACGGAAGATCTACCATCTTTGGGAGCCTCAGTAACAGTCGGACTAAAAAAATCTGACAGTTTTTTAGTGGAATAAACTGATGGCATCAAAAATAAAATTAAATAAAGATCATATTAATAAAATTGAGCTTGATCAATTGGATCGAAAGGAGAGGTTTACCCTCTTTGGCCTTACGGTTCCTTATTTGGCACTTGTACTTGGGTTGATTGTTATCCCGGTTGGATGGCTTTTTTATATGTCATTTATTGGGCGTGATGAAACTTTATCTTTAGAAAACTACGAGAGAATTTGGAATAGCAAAGCCTATTTTAGAATTTTCAAAACAACTTTTCAGATTAGTATTTTAACAACCTTAATCTGTGTATTGCTGGGATATCCATTGACGTATTTCATGTCGCAACTTTCAAACAGGTGGGCCAACATTTGTATGATTGGTGTACTTATTCCATTTTGGACAAGTCTCTTGGTGAGAACTTATGCTTGGTTAGTACTCTTACAGAAGAAAGGTTTGGTCAATTCATTGGCAATAGACTGGGGTTTATGGTCTGAACCCATTAAATTCGTACATAATATGTCAGGAACTTTAATAGGTATGGTACATATTATGCTGCCATTTTTAATTTTACCTCTGTATGCAAATATGAGAACAATCGATAAGGATTGCTTGAAAGCTGCTGCAAATCTTGGTGCAACTCCTACACGTGCATTTTGGACAGTTTTCTTCCCATTGTCATTACCAGGATTATTAGCAGGTTTGCTGATTGTATTTGTTTTATGTTTAGGATTTTATGTTACACCTGCATTATTGGGTGGTGGAAAAGTAATAATGGCTGCAATGAAAATATCTGATAACATAGAGCTTTATTTCAGTTGGGGAGCAGCAAGTGCACTTGGTGTAGTGCTTTTAGTAGTTACAATGATTATACTATTTATTGCCTCTAAACTTGTTTCTTTCGATCAATTAGGCAATAGGAGCTGAGTTATGGGTATTTTAAATAATACAGTCTCGGAAACACAAATTAAATTAAAAGATAGAATTTGGCTTTATTTTATTGCTTTAATAATTCTGTTTTTACTTGTTGTACCATCTCTCATTGTAATTCCGATGTCATTTTCTGAAAGTCAATATTTAGAATTTCCACCCAAGAACTATTCCACTCGTTGGTATGAGAATTATTTCTTTTCAATAGATTGGCTACAAGCGACATGGACTTCAGTCAAAGTAGGTGTATTAACAATATTTTTAGCAACTCCCTTAGGCATTATGGCAGCATATGGGCTAGTAAATAGCAACGCTCGATTGCGAAGTATTTTATTTCCAATTATGATATCTCCAATGATGGTTCCTGTTATACTTGTAGCGATTGGATTATTCTATTTTTATGTGCAATTTGGAATGGTTAATAGTATTTTGGGATTGGTTTTAGGTCATTCATTGATTGCTATGCCACTGGTGCTAATTATTGTTTTATCAGCCTTAAATAATTATGATATGAATCAAGAGAAAGTTGCACGATCACTTGGTGCTAGTAGATTGCGCGCTTTCTTTGAAATTACTTTGCCACAAATTAAATTTTCTATCATTTCTGCGTCTTTAATTTCGTTTTTGACATCATTTGATGAAGTAATTATTTCTCTTTTTGTATCTGGAGGAGATAATTCAACGATTACTCGTAGCATGTTTTTAGCTTTAAGAGACCAAATAGATCCAACAATCGCTGCAATTTCGACTATTTTAATTATCATATCATCTGTTTTCTTAATTCTGACACAAACATTTGGTAGCAAAAAGGACTAAGTTAAACCCATCTTTGCAATGTGAATTATTTTCTTGGGCATTAGTAATTTATTTTTACATTCCAAAGCGTGCAAAAGCAGCACGCTCTTCAATGCTATGGCCAATATCACCATAAATTTTTGTGCCAAAACGTGAAAGAATTGATTTTTTTTGTCCAAAATTTTTGAAGCTTACCTTATCTCCAAACTTTTCTTTAAAAAATGGTACTACATGACCAATACCATCTACTAAACCATCATCAATAGCTCTTTGGCCAACCCAAATCTCACCGGTAAATAAATCCCTATCTGCTAGTTTTGATGCACGGCGTGAAGAAATATGGTCTTTGAAGTTTTGATGAACGTCTTCTAACAGTTTTTTAAGACGTTTAATATCTTCATCCTTTTGAGGTTGAAATGGATCAAGCATAGATTTTGAGTTTCCTGCAGTATGAACTCTTCGCTCGATACCATGCTTATTGATTAATTGATCAAGACCAAAGCCAGTTGAAATTACCCCAATTGAACCAACAACTGAGGAAGAATCAATATAAATTTCATCTGCACTTGCTGCTAACCAATAACCACCTGATGCAGCTAAATCTTCAACAAATGCATATACTGGGATATCTTTTTCGTCTGCTAGTCTCCTAATTCTTGCACCAATAAGCGAGGATTGAACTGGACTGCCTCCTGGTGAATTTATGACCAGTGCTACAGCATCAGGCTTTTTGGAAAATGCTTTTTCTAGTGCTGGTGCAAGACCTGCATCATTTAAGCCACGGCCAGTTGCTATCATACCATTAAGGGTTACAATTGAGACTGACTTACGTTTTTTTCGGAAAGGATTTTTTAATTTCATTTGTTTCATTTAAAATACATTTCTTCTGGGAACAAGGCGGATATTAAATGTAAAATTATTAATTTATGGAATCTGTCGCTTTTTATCATTATTGCTGAATTATTTTAATAAGTTCCTAGTAAATCTCTCGTTATACGTTCAAAGATACTCGTTCCAATTGGAATAAGATCATCATTAAAATCATAGTCAGGGTTGTGAAGAGCAGCATAATTCTCCCCAGGACCAAGGCATAACATTGCTGCTTTTGATTGCTTGCCAAATATACCAAAATCTTCAGATGCACGCATAGGCACACCAATACTCCCATAATTTATATTTAAAGACTTCATGGCATTAACCGCAATATCATGTGCTTCTTTATCATTAATTGACGCTGCAAAATGGTCAAAGATCTCAAAATCAAAGGTTAGTTTAAATTGTTTAGAAATATTTGATACTAATCCACGCACATCTTTATCAAGTTGGGATAAACTATCATCATTTGATGTTCGAAGAGTAACAAATATTGAAGCGTCTCCAGGAGATATCCCAAATGATTGCTCGCCGATTTGAACATGTGTAACAGTAGTCAATCTAAAATTATTATTTAGTTCGTCACCATGATTAAATTCGGATATTTTTTGTATAAATTCTGCAACTGCATGTGATGGTGATATTCCATCATCTGGATCAGCTGCATGAGCAGTTTTACCATGCAGAGTAATTTTTAATCCTAGAGATGCGCAATTCATCAAACCAGGGCGGGTAGAGACATAACCAAATGGTCGCCCTGGTTCAATATGAATTGCAAATGCTAAATCAGGTTTAATTTGTTCATAGCGCGGGTCAGATATAACTGCCCTTGCTCCCTGACCATTTTCTTCTGATGGTTGAAACATTAATACGACTTTACCACATTTTATTGGGTTGCGTGAAATTATTCTACCCAAAGCTAAAAGCATTGTCATATGGCCATCATGACCACAAGTGTGACTTACTCCGGGCAAATTGGAGGCCCAAGGTAAATTGTTTTTTTCTTGAATAGGTAAGGCATCTAACTCAGCTCGGAATAGCAGAGTAGGGCCTTTCTCTTGACTATCAAATATTGCAGCTAATCCATGCCCACCCATTTTATCGATAATTTTTGAAGGCTTCATATCTTTTAAAGCGTATAAAATCTTTTGAGCAGTTTTTATTTCTTTTCCAGAAAGCTCGGGATATTGATGAAGTTCTCTGCGAAATTTAGTTAATTGAACTAAGTCATGATTGGTTAACATAGGAAACCCTTTTTAAGATATAAGAGCACATTATAAGGTTCTAAAAAACATAAAATGTTAATTTTAAAATTGATTATTTGTAAATTGATCATATCAGTGTTTCAGACTTTTTATGGTTTTAAATCTCTACGATTATTTGCAAATAGCCATATTTATCGATTATATTCCTAATAAGTTAAAGATCTTATTATGGAGCTAAAGTTTTATGATAAACTATTCAATCATGTGGATAAGAAAAATTTGTAAAAATATTTTCTTTATATCATTACTTATTTGCGCTGGATTTCCAGCTATAGCAAATGACGTTCAAAAGGCTCAGAGATTGCTAACGGAGTTAGGTTTTAATCCAGGACCTATTGATGGTGCATTTGGCAATAAAACCGAACGTGCTTTAATAAATTTTTATAATTCAAATGGCAGAGTTTATGATGGGAATTTAGATGATAATGAAATTATTGATTTAGTGAACTTTCAAAAGGATTCGTCTGAAGATTGCTCATTTGTAGATGATGCAACGGCCATTAGGCAAAATGAATACATAGATGAAATGTTAGATATATATGATGATACATTTTCTAATGAAAAATATTTTCCAAATTATAGAGATACAGCTTATGGGCCCTTTTTATATTGGATGTATGAAAACTCTAAAGAATTTACAAAAAATTTTAAACCAGTTGATTTAGATCAAAATCAAAAAAATAAATTAATCAAACTAGAAAAGATTCAATGTTCTCTGGAGCTTACTGGAAGAGGGCAAAGAGCCTATACATTAGCAATATTGGAATTGTTATACTCCTTAGAAGGTTTCAATAAGCGCTGGATACAAGAAGGAAATGCGATTTTATGGGATGAGTTTCCATATATCGAAACTGGAAATAACGTAATTGATGCACCTAAATTAAATGGCTTAGAGTATTATAAAAAATATATTTCAACATCAGGGGTAATGATTGTTGGTGGCCAAAACATAAGTGATAAAGCTATGCTTTCTGCCCGAGCGATGCTCAAATACCAACTTTCTGCTCGGCCTGATTTGCACTACTTATTTCAAGAAAATAAAATGCGTATTTCATTGTTTAGAAAAAATACATGCACATTGCCAGAGTTTGACACTTTTTGTGAAGATGGAGGTTTCGCGATGAGTGAAACAGATGCCACTATGACTGTAAACTCTGATTGGCTTTGCTATCCAGGTAATAAAGAAATTGGTGGAAACCCTTTGTTTCATGAATGGGCTCATTCAATGCAACACATAATATTTGAGAGCACTAACGATCTATACTTTTATGAAAGGTTACCGGATTTAATAGACCAAGCTTACAGAAGAAATATTGCTTCTAGACAAATGCCTGCAGGAGAAGTTTGGGCAATTGCAGTTGAAGGGTATATGATGGATGGTGGTAAGAGGTTCAAGGATTCTTATCATTCAAGAGAGTATATTAAGAAAAAACATCCAGAAATGTATCAAATGATTACTAGATACTTTCCGACAACTCCATCAAATTATTGCCGATTTTAAGCTAGAAATGAAAAAAAGATATACGCTTATAGGAGATAATGATCACGAAAACGTGAAGAATGTGAGATGGTTTCGCCCAGAGATTGATGCCAAAGATATCCGATTGCTGATGGAAAAGTCAGATAAATTAGCTTTGAGAGACACTCTTATTTGGCTTGGAGTAATGTTTATTTCTGCGTTTCTAGCTATTATGTTTTCTCCCTCTTTATTATCAGTTCCTTTTTGGTTGATCTATGGAGTGATGTATGGATCTGCTGCTGATGCCAGGTGGCATGAATGTGGCCATAGAACAGCTTTTAAAACTTTATGGTTGAATGAATTTGTTTATCAAATTTCATGTTTCATGATGATGAGAAACCCAATCACTTGGCGGTCAAGTCATGTAAGACACCACACTGATACAATAATTGTGGGGCGTGATCCTGAAATTGTAGCTATGCGTCCACCGGATCTAGGAAGAATTATTTTAAATCTTTTTGGGATAATTGATGTCATTGAAGCATTTAAAAGAATTTTTCTGCACGCCAGTGGTCGTATAAATGATGAAGAGGCTACATATGTAAGAACAAAAGATTATGCTAAAGTTTTTTTAATTGCCCGAATATGGTTGCTATTATATTTATCTATTATTTTACTGTGCTTAAATTTGAATTCAATATTACCCCTCATGGTTGTTGGTTTGCCAAGACTTTATGGAGCTTGGCATCATGTTTTGACAGGGGTGCTGCAGCATCTAGGTCTAGCTGAAAATGTGTCGGATCATCGTTTAAATACGCGAACTGTGCTGATGAATCCAATTAGCCGCTTTATTTATTTAAATATGAATTATCATTTAGAGCATCATATGTTTACAATGGTACCTTATTATAATCTTCCAAAATTGCATGAACTAATAAAGCACGATGTACCTAAACCTGAAACATCAATTTTTAATGCATATAAACGATTAATCCCGGTATTAATAAAGCAATTGAAATATGAAGATGCTGTTATTGTTCCAGATCTTCCTGAGGGTGCAACTCCTTACCAAAAAGAGGTAAATAAATTATTGAAAAATGCAGTTTAATTTATTGGGTCATGGCTGATAGATAGAATATGTACTATATTTGCATATTATTTGTACTATTCAAACAAAACAGCTTGCACATATAACTGAGCCATGTTTTCTATTTCTGGAATTTTATAGTATATAAATTTGAATGGAATTATAAATATGCGCTTTCTCTTAACTTTTACCTTCATCTTAATAAGTTTAGATGCATCAGCAAATAAATTGCCATTGCCTTTAAAGGACAGTGATTACAGATCTGTTGATGAGAATGAGGCCAAGTTGGGGCAACTTTTATTTTATGATCCAATTTTATCTGGAAACAAAGAAGTTGCATGTGCCACTTGCCACCACCCAAGTTTAGGTACGGGTGATGGATTATCTTTATCTCTTGGAGATGGTGGTAAGGGTCTAGGAAGTAAACGAGTTATAGACTACGAAAATCTCCCTGAGCAAAGAGTGCCTCGAAATGCTCAACCATTATTTAATTTGGGTGCAAAACAATTTAAGACTTTATTCCATGATGGAAGAGTTCAAGTTGATTTGTCACGTCCTTCCGGATTGCGTACTCCACTAGAAGAAGAAATGGTTGAAGGTTTTAGTTCAATTATATCTGCTCAGACGATGTTTCCAGTTCTATCTGCAGATGAAATGGCCGGTCATTATTCAGAAAACGAAATCTCTGAGGCAGTTAGACGAGGTACACTTACTGGAAAAGGTGGAGCTTGGGATTTGATATCTAAAAGAGTACAAGCAATTCCTGAGTATTCTGATTTTTTCATTGATACTTATGATCATATTGAAACAGCACAAGATATTAAATTCACTGATATCTCAAATGCTGTTGCAGCTTTTATGGAATTTGAATGGAGATCTGATACATCACCATTTGATGATTTTTTACAAGGTAGATTGGATTTAGCCATTTCCCAAGAAAAGGGTATGGAATTATTTTATGGTAAAGCGAATTGTTCCAGTTGCCATGCTGGTGCACTATTTACTGATCATCAATTTCACGCAACTGGTCAACCCCAAGTTGGTCCAGGAAAAGCAGCGAGATTTCAAAGTCATTCACGTGACTTAGGTCGCTTCCGTGTAACAGGAAATATTAAAGATAAATACGCATTTCGAACTCCATCTTTACGAAATGTTGAATTGACTGGTCCATGGGGACATGCGGGTGCTTACAGCAATCTAGAAGCATTCGTATATGCGCACTTAAATCCTTATTTAGCTTTATCTAATTATGATAAATCGAATGTTACTTTAACAAAGTATGATGCTAATGATTGGAAAATTATGGATAATGCGAATGAAGTGAAAGCTATAGCAGACTCAATAACCATAAAGCCGGTAATAATCTCAGATGGCGAAGTTACGGATCTCCTAGCTTTTTTAGGAACTTTGACAGATATAAAAGCTCAAAAGGGACGATTAGGCATTCCAGAAACTGTACCAAGTGGTCTTGAAATTCCTAACCCTCAATGACGAATTTTTAAAATTTGATTTGTATTTGTTTTGTGTTCAGTTAATGAGCCATCTGGCCACTCGATATTAATGATTGCAGTTTTTGCATCTCCTAATCCAAAGTGAATAGGTAATGCTTGGCCGCCCGCATGACCCCCACCAATTGTGACCTGCTGACTATCTTTCCCTATAGTTATCCTAGAGCCAATGGCGTTTATATTTCCACCTTTCTGGACCAATTGAATAGCTAACCAATTGCCTGTATTTTTTGTAACGTTTCGGTAAATTTCCATTGGAGCACGTCTATTCATTACTAAGATATCAATTCGTCCATCAAGGTCAAAGTCAGCTAAAGCTGCACCACGACCTCTTTCAAGACTTGCTATCCCAGCTTCTAAGCCAACTTCTTGAAATAACCCATTTGTTTGCTGAATTAATAAGTTATTAGGGTCTTTAATTGCATTAGAGGGCATTTGATCGACATTCCCTTTGGCTATAAAAAGATCTGCCAGTCCATCATTGTTAATATCACTAAATTGTGCGTGCCATCCAGTTGAAGGCCGACCATCATCGCCAAAATATGGTTTATGCGCATATGTTCCTATTTCAAATGGTGCATTTTTATATGTGCCGTCAGAATTTGCTAATCTTAATAACTGGTCCCCCATTGATGTGAGTACGACTTCATCTCTTCCGTCACCTGTTATATCTCGACTTGCAATTCCCATGCCCCAGATTGAAAATTTATCCCATCCATCTGCCTCTGTTAAGAAGCGTTGATCGGATAAATCCCACATTTGCTCATAACCATTCCGCACATAATATTGCCGATCATTTGATATCCTTAACCTCATTTCTCCACTGGCATCTTTTGCCGTGAGCATCGACAGTGAACAAAAACCTGGCTCAAGTTTATTAGATTTATAAATATTACCCTTTGGTTCTAATATTTGGTGAGTATCACAAGCAAAAAATGGCCCCTTTGGGTCATTCAAATCAACATAATTTCCTACAGCCATGAATGGTAACCCATCATTTTGCCACCAGGCAGTAAATGCAGTTGACCATTGAGATGTATCAGGAATATTAAATTCTTCAGTAGCATCAGAAAAACTACAATCAGGACCGCCTTTAAGAAGTATGTTTGGTCCTAATTGAAGGACAAAGAGGTCCATGTATCCATCTGCATTTATATCAATGGGGTAGGCCCCAGTAGATCCGGTGATTTCTGGAATATGTTTTTGACTAAATTTGAAATTGGCTTCATTTACAAAAAGCTTTGATGGTGAAGTTCCTCCAGCTGCAAAAATATCAGGTAAGGCATCGTTATTACAATCCATAACTGCAACACCTCCACCAACAAAATGGTTCCATTCACCTGAATAACTATGTTGAGGTAAATTATTTGATAGATCTTCAAAAAGTGGAGCAGCATGCACTTGTGAGGAGATTAAAAAGGTTAATATGAAAGTAGTTTTCAAATTTTAGTGTCCTTCAACTACAACAGTTTTTGTTAATTCAGTGAGTGCAAGTGCTGTTGCTCCGCGTGCCCAAACCATACTGCCCCATGACTGAATCTCAATTTGGGTGTCATAACGACTTTTATACAATGCAAGGGATCTCATCTCTGTTTGCATTTCTTCATCATATAAAAATTCATATTGCATTGGTTTTCCAGACAAAATGATTAATTTTGGATCAAATAAATGTATTACATTGGAAATTGCCACAGCTAGATATCTTCCAGCACGCTTAAATATCTTAAGGCTCGCTTGATCGCCTAGCTTTGCCATTTCGTATAAATCTTTAAGATAGTCATTCAAGTTTTGTCGTTTGGTTGGAGGTGTTATGAGCGCTGTCGATGCTTCTCGTGCCAATGCGTAATCTGCAAGATAGGCTTCAAGACACCCACGTTGCCCACACCGACATAATGCACCATCAAGATGAACTTTGCTGTGGCCTAATTCTAGACCCATACTATGTGCGCCCCGAAAAAGCCTATTATCACTTACAAAGCCCATTCCAACGCCATGTTCAATAGTTATGACTGCAAAATTGCTTAATGCCCTGCCTGCTCCAAACCAAAGTTCAGCGAGTGTTAAAACATTTGCATCATTATCTATACAAACAGGTGTTTCAAAGTGTGTAGAAAATATATTGCCTAGAGGCGTGTCTAAATCTTCAAGAAGTGGTGACCATGAAACAACACCCGTTGTGTAATTTACAATGCCTGAAATACCTACTCCAATTGCAGATATTGATTTTTGAGGTAATTTAGCGCTTTCACAAACTTTTTTAATTAGTACTTCAGTTTCTGATAACAGTTGATTTGCAGTTTTTTTATCTGCGTTTGTGATTTGTGAAGCACTTGCTAATGCATTACCACCAAAATCGGTTAAGGTTGCTGTGTGTACTTCATCTGAAAGTTTTACACCTATTACATATAGTGCATCTGGAACTAGTTCGAGTGCAACAGGTGGCCGACCGCGACTTATTTCTCTAGATATTTCTTCGACTTCTCGTAAAAACCCATCTGATATTAATTCTGCAGTCAGTGCTGTTACTGATCCTGGGCTGATGTTTAATGTCCGTGCTATTTTTGCTCTAGCAATTCTACCTGATGCTCGAACCAGTTCAAAAATTTGTTGACGTAATGAATATGTTTCTCGGGCTGTTGGTCGAAGTATTGGACCATAACCCTCTGAGGGACGAATCGTCCCTGAACTATTTTCTATGATTTTTACTGACATTAATTCACTCCCTGAATTAAATATTGGTAAAAATTTATTATTGTCAATGAATATTACAAAGTTAAAATACTAAATTATAACTAAATCGATACAAATTGGTGCATTTTTGTATAAAATTGAAAGATTTAGTTTGACAACTGAATTAATTCAAGCAGTATGTATTGGTGGCTTTAATAGGTTACAGCTCTATTAGAGCATCAAAAAAATTTTTTTGGGAGAAATATAATGAATAAGTTAATTTTAGCAGCTGCTGTCGTTGCTGCAGGATTTTCAGGCTCTTCAGTATTCGCTGAAGGCAAATCAATCGGCGTATCTTGGGCAAGTTTCCAAGAGGAGCGTTGGAAGATAGACGAAGCAGCAATGGTTGCAGCAATTGAAGCAGAAGGTAACACATATGTATCTGCTGATGCTGAGTCATCATCTGCAAAACAGCTTACTGATATTGAAGCTTTGATTACTCAAGGCGTAGACGCTTTGATTATTAATGCATGGGACAAAGATGCTATTGCACCAGCAATTGAAGCTGCTGCAAACGAAGGTATTCCTGTAGTTGGTTATGACCGTCTTATCGAAGATGCGCGTACTTTTTACCTAACATTTGATAATGTAGGTGTTGGCCGTATAATTGCAAAATCAGTTAAAGCAGTTCAGCCTACAGGTAACTATGCAATCATTAAAGGTGATGCAGGTGATCCTAATGCGATGTTCCTATTGCAAGGTATGATGGAAGTAATCGGTGGAGATGTAGAATCTGGTAAAATTAAAATTGTTGGTGAATCATTCACTGATAGCTGGAAGCCAGAAAATGCACAGAAAAACATGGAGCAAATCCTAACTGCAAACAATAACAACGTTGATGCTGTTCTTTCTGAGAATGACGGCATGGCTGGCGGTGTTGTTGCTGCTCTATCTGCACAAGGTCTTGTTATCCCAGTTGGTGGACAAGATGGTGATTTAGCAGCTATCAACCGTGTTGCACGTGGATCACAAACAGTTTCTGTTTGGAAAGATGCACGTAACTTAGGTAAAGCAGCTGGTGAGATCGCATCTGCATTAGCAGACGGTACAGCAATGTCTGACATTGAAGGTGCTTCAATCTTTGATGGCGGTGAAAAAGGTATTGCAATTAACGCAATCTTAATGGAGCCAACTCCGTTGACACGTGATAACTTAAGCGTAGCAATCGACGGTGGCCACATCAGCAAAGCACAAGCTTGTGCAGGCGCTGTTGACGGCGTTAATGGCTGTTAATTAGTCTAACGGCTTGGCGCTAATCTCGATTTGATTGGCGCCAAGCTTTTTTTTTTGAATTATGGTTATTTCTTGTTGAGCTAAAATTGTTTAATATAAAATTATGTATTAATTATTGCTCCAAAATTAACCCCCAAACGTGCTGGATTTACCCATGAACGATACTACCTCATCTGATAACGCTAATGATAAACAAGAAAGTTTAATCTCGCGTTTTATAGCCTCAACAGAAATTGATCCACGTTTATTGGGAATGCTAGGTGCATTAGCCCTAATATGGTTTGGGTTTCATTTTTATGGTGTAATATTTAATAACTTCGGAGCATTTTTAACTCCTCGAAACTTATGGAACTTATCAGTTCAAACTTCATCAATAGGTATTATGGCAACTGGTATGGTACTTGTTATTGTTACCAGGAATATTGATTTATCAGTAGGCTCAATGATTGGCGTCATAGCAATGGCAATGGGGCTTTTGCAAGTGGAATATTTGCCACAATTCGTGGGTCTTGGTCATTGGTCAATATGGATGATTGCAGTTGTTTTTGGACTTATCTTTGGCACACTTATTGGTGCTCTTCATGGTTGGTTAATTGCATATAGAGAAATACCTGCTTTTATTGTAACGCTCGGCGGATTAATGGTTTGGCGTGGTATGGCTTTCTTGTCAGGAGGAGGCAGAACAATTTCACCTGTTGATCCAACTTTTGCACTTCTTGGTGGAGGCCCTTACGGCGCAGTCGGTGCAACATTAAGCTGGGTTATTGGTATAGTTGCTTGCCTAGGTGTTGCTTATATTCTTTATTCTGGCCGTCAATCACGTATAAAGCATGACTTTCATTTGCGTCCGATGTGGGCTGAAGTAATGTTAGCCTTGGTGGGGTGGGCTACTATTATTGGTTCCGTACTCTTAGTTAACTCCTATCCATGGCCCAAAGGAATTGTCAGACAGTATGGCGCTCGAATTGGACAAGATTTAGAGGGATCGTTTATAAGTCATGGCTTTGCAATACCTGTTTTAATTCTAGCTGCAGTAGGTATTGGAATGACTATTCTAATGACAAGAACACGTTTTGGCCGTTACGTATTCGCCATTGGTGGAAATCCTGAAGCGGCGTCACTCGCTGGCATCGATACTAAGTGGGTTACCATGAAAGTTTTTGCATTAATGGGTATGTTAACTGCAATTGCATCAGTAATAGCCTCGGCTAGACTTAATTCTGCAACTAACGCACTTGGAATTCTTGATGAACTTTATGTTATTGCTGCAGCAGTTATTGGTGGAACATCTTTGGCTGGCGGTGTCGGGAAAATTTATGGTGCAATATTAGGAGCTTTAGTTATGCAAAGCTTACAATCTGGAATGGTTTTGATCGGATTTGATAGTGCGATCCAGCGCATAGTTGTAGGTATGGTTCTAGTTTTCGCCGTATATCTAGACATTGTATATAATAAACGTGTTAAAAAGTGAGGAGATAGAAAATGACAAATAAAGGTACTCCTCTAGTTGAGTTAAAAGATATTTCAATTTCTTTTGGTGGAATTAAAGCTGTAGATAAAGTTAGTGTGGATTTGCATCCAGGTGAGGTTGTTGGTTTGCTTGGCCATAACGGTGCGGGAAAATCTACATTAATTAAATGCTTATCTGGTGCCTATAATGCCGAAGCAGGTGAAATATTTATAAATGGTGAAAAAGTTATCATAAATAACCCGCGTGATGCACGTGACCATAATATTGAAACAATTTATCAAACTCTAGCATTGGCTGATAACTTAGATGCAGCTTCTAATCTCTTTCTAGGAAGAGAGATCATAACTAAATCTGGCTTCTTAGACGAGAGTACAATGGAAGCTGAAACTAGAAAAATTATGGCAAGATTAAACCCAAATTTTAAGAAGTTTGATGTTCCAGTATCCGCTTTATCTGGTGGCCAAAGACAGTCAGTGGCAATCGCTCGTGCAGTTTATTTTGATGCTAAAATATTAATAATGGATGAACCAACTGCTGCTTTAGGGCCACAAGAATCTGAAATGGTTGCTGAATTAATTCAAGAGCTAAAGAAACAAGGCCTTGGGATATTCCTCATTGAACACGACATTCATAATGTAATGAAGTTATGTGATAGGGCTAGTGTTATGAAGAATGGTAAGCTCGTAGGAACAGAAAATGTTGCTAACGTTACAGAAGATGATATTCTTTCAATGATTATTTTAGGAAAAAACCCAAAAGATAAGGATTAAAATGTGTTTATAGGTCTTGATCTAGGGACATCTCATTTGAAGGGCATCGTCATTGACGATGCCCAAAATGTTTGTGCTGAAGCATCAGTTTCTTTAAGCTTAATGCGTCCAAAAAATGGTTGGTCTGAACAAAATCCACAAGATTGGCTTGATGCTACAGAAAATGTAATGGCTTCACTTGCAAATAAAGTTAATCTCAAAAAGGTTAATGCAATTGGATTATCTGGACAAATGCATGGGGCTACATTGCTAGATAAAAATGATAATGTGTTAAGACCATGCATATTATGGAATGATACAAGATCTGCTGAAGAGGCATCTTATCTTGATTCAAAGACTATTTTTCGAAATTTAACTGGCAATATCGTATTTCCTGGATTTACTGCACCTAAACTGGCTTGGGTACGTAAGCATGAACCAAATATCTTTGAAAAAATTTCAAAAGTCTTGTTACCAAAAGATTATCTTCGACTTTGGCTTTGTGGCGAATATGTTGCTGAAATGTCAGATGCTGCGGGGACTTCCTGGCTGGATGTAAAAAGACGTGATTGGTCTGATGCATTACTTGCTGAAACTGACCTTGATAGATCTCAAATGCCGACGTTAATTGAAGGTTGTGAGATATCAGGTGTATTAAAGAAAACACATGCATCTAAATGGGGTTTGCCTCATGGGGTAATAATTGCTGGTGGTGGTGGAGATAATGCTGCAAGTGCTATTGGGGTTGGGGTAGTAAAGGCTGGTGATGCGTTTGTAAGTTTAGGTACCTCAGGTGTACTTTTTGCCGCATCAGATGAATATCAACCTGATGCAGCTAGTGCAGTTCACACATTTTGCCATGCGCTTCCTAATACATGGCATCAGATGGGTGTAATTTTAGCGGCAACGGATGCAATGAATTGGTTTGGTCAAGTTCTAAACTCATCTGCCCAAGAAATGACAAATGACCTTGGTGTATTGAAAGCGCCGTCCAAGACTTTATTTTTACCATATTTAGGCGGAGAAAGAACTCCACATAATGATGCTCAAATTCGTGCTTCGTTTATAAATTTAGATCATAATGCAGATCGTCAAGCAATGATCCGTGCAGTAATTGAAGGGGTTGCATTTGCCTTTCGCGATTGCTTCGACGCTCTGAGCTCGACGGGGACTAAGATAAACCAATTAGTAGCTGTTGGCGGAGGTGCAAAGTCTGAATATTGGGTCCAAGCAATTGCTACAGCGCTAGGTTTGCCAATAAGTATTCCCGTAGCCGGTGACTATGGAGGTGCATTTGGCGCTGCAAGGCTCGGTATGATAGCTTATGGTATTAATCGATATGATGTTGCTATTTCACCCAAGATTAAACACATAATTGAACCAGTTATGTCATTGCATGATGATTATCTATCTGCTTTAAAATCATATCGTGAAACTTATAAAGTATTAAAAGCTATAGGATAGAGGATTGTAATGACTGACTTTTTCAACGAAATACCTAAAATTAAGTATGAAGGTCAAGAATCAGAAAATGATTTTTGTTTTCGCCATTACAACCCTGATGAAATCGTTCTTGGAAAGCCATTAAAAGATCACTTGAGGTTTTCTGTGGCTTATTGGCATTCATTTGCTTTCGAAGGTGGTGATCCATTTGGTGGACAAACCTTTAATCGCCCTTGGTTTGGGAATGATATGAAAATGGCAAAATTAAAAGCAGACGTTGCATTTGAAATGTTTGATATTTTAGATGCTCCATTTTTCTGTTTTCACGATGCTGATGTTAGGCCTGAAGGGACTAATTTTTTTGAAAATAATGATAATCTTAATGAAATGATTGATTACATTGCAGAAAAAATGACCTATTCAAATACGAAATTATTGTGGGGAACTGCAAATTTATTTTCCAACAGAAGGTACATGTCCGGGGCTGCTACAAATCCTGATCCAGATGTGTTTGCATTTAGTGCTGCAACCATCAAATCATGTCTTGATGCCACACATAGATTGGGAGGAAAAAATTATGTTCTTTGGGGAGGTCGTGAAGGATACGAAACACTACTGAACACACATATGGGCCGAGAACGTGAACAAGCAGGCCGCATGCTACAAATGGTAGTAGATTATAAGTATAAGATTGGCTTTGAAGGTACCATCTTAATCGAGCCAAAGCCTCAAGAGCCCACAAAGCATCAATATGATTATGATGTCGCTACAGTTTATGGTTTTTTGAAGGATTTTAATCTTGAAGGGGAGGTTAAAGTTAATATTGAACAAGGTCATGCAATCTTAGCAGGCCATTCATTTGAGCATGAGCTTGCACTCGCAAGAGAGTTGGGTATTTTTGGTTCTATAGATATGAACCGGAATGATTATCAATCGGGATGGGATACAGACCAATTTCCTAACAATATACCCGAAATCACATTAGCCTATTACGAAGTTTTAAAAGCTGGTGGATTCAAAAATGGAGGCACAAATTTTGACGCTAAACTTAGGCGGCAATCTTTGGATGCTGAAGATTTGATATTGAGTCATGTAGGGGCAATGGATGTATGTGCAGCAGGCCTAAAAGCAGCTGCCAAAATGCTAGATGATGGTAAGCTAGAGGCCATGAGGGACGAACGATATTCTGGTTGGGACACTCAAAGTGGTAAAGAAATTTTAAATAGTGATCTTGAGACCATTTATACAAAAGTCTTAAATGAAAATATCAATCCTGAACCTAAATCTGGCCGACAAGAGCGTCTTGAAAATTTAGTAAATAGATACAAATAACTTATATTCTTCGATAAATGTCTATGTTTATTAAATGATGAATATTTAAGTTATTATATCTTTTTTTGGTACTTTATTGATCATTAGCTTTCTACATTACTCATAAATCTTGACCGGTTGGTCAAATTATGTATGGATAAGCAAGTGTTTAACAAAAAAAGGGGAAATGGTATGAAGCTGCCACTCATATTTACAAGACGAGCTCTAATTGCTGGAGCAACAATGCTTTCTTTTGCAATATCACCGTTATCAGCTATGGCGGATGATGTAAAAGTAGCTGGAATTTTTACTTTACCTGTAGATCAGCAGTGGATTAGCAGAATCCATATTGCACTTGATGCCGCAAAAGAGCGTGGGGATATTGAGTACGTTTATTCTGAAAATGTGTCAAACACAGATTATGAGCGTGTGATGCGAGAATATGCAGAAAGTGGTGTTAATTTAATTGTTGGAGAAGTTTTTGGATTAGAAAGAGCAGCTCGTAAAGTTGCTGCGGACTATCCAGAGACAGCATTTTTGATGGGGTCTTCATTCGCGCCTGAAGCACCCAATTTTTCTGTTTTTGATAATTTCATACACGAACCTGCGTACCTCTCAGGTATGATAGCAGGTGCAGCAAGTGAGAGTAATGTTATTGGTATGATTGGGGGATATGCAATTCCTGAAGTTAACCGATTAATGAATGCCTTCATGGAAGGCGCTAAGGAAACAAACTCAGAGGTTTCTTTCTTGGTTAACTTTATTGATAGTTGGTACGATCCTGCAAAAGCTAAAGAAAGTTCATTTGCTATGATGGATGCTGGAGCCGATGTTATGTATGCAGAAAGATTTGGCGTTTCAGATGCTGCAGTAGAAAGAGGATTGAAAGCTATTGGTAATGTAATAGATACCTCTGCAGATTATCCAAATACAATCCTAGCATCTGCTATTTGGCACATGGAAGCTACAATTGATACAGCTATCAGAGAAGTATCAAATGGAACATATACTGCTGATGATTACGGACAATATAGCTTTATGGAATATGGTGGAGGTTCACTAGTATTAGATGAATCATTAGTACCCGCTGATATTGTATCTTTAGTTAAAGCAAAGGAAGCAGCTATCATGGATGGTAGTTATACTGTCGTAATAAATGACGATGCACCTGTTTCAGGAAAATAAAAAACTATTGGCCGGTAAATAGCCGGCCAATATACAAATTATGATGAAAAATACACGCGTATTATCCCTAGAAAATATATCAAAAAGATTTGGTTCAGTAGTCGCAAACAACTCTGTCAATATTGATTTGTATCGCGGTGAAGTTCTCGCCTTATTGGGTGAAAATGGCGCTGGCAAAACAACCTTAATGAATATGCTATTTGGTCATTATATTCCTGATAGTGGTTCAATAGATGTACTCAGTTACGAAGGTCAGATGGAGCCACTAACACTAGGGCATCCTCAAGCATCGTTGGATGCTGGAATTGGCATGGTTCATCAACATTTTACTTTAGCTGAAAATCTTTCAGTTCTTGAAAATATATTATTAGGTTCAGAAAAGATTTGGGCATGGCGTCATAATAGAAGCAATGCAAGAGACAAAATAACTAAAATTATGAACCGAACTGGATTATCTGCGCCGCTAGATGAAGAAGTTGGCAAATTAACGGTAGGTGAAAGACAGCGTGTGGAAATACTTAAAGCCCTTTATCAAGAAGTAAAAATTTTGGTTCTTGATGAACCAACGGCTGTTCTCACTCCTCAAGAAGCAGATACATTATTTGAAAATATTACTGCTATGACAAAAGATGGTTTGTCAGTGATCTTTATTTCTCATAAATTGAGAGAAGTTCTCGCATTTTCTAATAGAATTGCTGTTTTGCGACATGGTAAAAAAGTTGGTGAGATACCTACATCGGAAGCGAACGAAAGAGTCATAGCGCGAATGATGGTTGGGGAAGAGACTATTGAAAATCCCAGAAAAAAAATGAAAATAGGTAGCCCAGTTTTGCAATTAAATGGGGTATCATCAAAAGGGGATAGCACAAGAACTTCATTAAATAGGACAAATTTAACCATACATAAGCATGAAATTGTGGGAGTTGCTGGTGTTTCAGGCAATGGTCAATCTGTGCTTGCAAAGTTAATTTCTGGATTGGCTGAACCTGATAGTGGTGAATTATTAATTGATGGTAAAAATATAAAATATTTTTCACCTAAAGAAATGCAATCTTTAGGTGTTGGTCGTATCCCTGAAGATCGACATCATGATGGTGTAATCAGCGCAATGTCAGTAGCTGAAAATCTAATAATTGAGCGTTTGCATGATAAAGACGTAAATAATAAGGGTTTTTTACAAAATAAAAGTATTAAAAAAAATGCTGAAGAACTGATTGAAAAATATGATATCAGAGGCCCAGGAATTGATGCAAATACTGCATTGTTGTCTGGAGGAAATATTCAGAAATTGATACTTGCTAGGGTGTTTGAATGTATGCCAAATGTTATATTAGCAAATCAACCTACAAGAGGTTTAGATTTAGGTGCAGCCAATGAGGTTGCTCGCCGTTTATTGGAGGCGCGCACGAGGGGAGCAGGTATTTTACTTATTTCGGAAGATTTAGATGAAATATTGGAATTATCCGACAGAATAATGGTTATACATGACGGTTCTTTGACCGAAGCCATTGACGTAAGTCGTGAGGCTATTGGATTAATGATGGCAGGTGAAAAAGCATGATACGTATAGAGCCTCGTGAAATGCCATCAAAATGGTGGACTATTGGCATACCAATAATTTCAGCTTTTGTAGCAATCTTATTAGCATCAATACCTTTGACTTTAGCGGGTGCAAATATTTTTGAAGCATATAGGCAAATGGCAAATGGGATATTTGGATCAACATTTGCATTTACGGAGATGCTTACAAGAGCGACTCCTCTGATTTTTACTGGCCTAGCTGCTACAATTGCCTTTCGGGCAAAGCTTTGGAACATTGGTGCAGAGGGGCAGTTATATCTTGGAGCAATGGCTGCTGTAGCTGTTGGAACTGGCTTAATAGATGCGCCAGCATTTATCTTAATTCCTATTATACTTCTAGCTGGAGCATTAAGTGGAGCAATTGGAATGGCGGCACCAACTTATCTTAAAACACGTTTTGGTGCAGATGAGGTTGTAACAACATTACTATTAAATTTTATAGTAATCATTTTTTTGCAAATGATGTTGGAGGGTCCATTAAAAGATCCAATGGGAATGGGTTGGCCACAATCTGAACCAATTGTTGATAATGGTGTCTTGCCTCAGTTATTACCTAGGATGAGAATTCATGCGGGCTTAATTATTGCGTTGCTAACTGCTGGTTTGGTTCATCTTTTTTTATCAAAGAGTATTTGGGGATTCAAAATCAGAGCAGTTGGTGAAAATCCTTCGGCAGCACTTCATGCTGGTATAAATGTGAAACGAACATTTATGGGTGCTGCAGTTGTTTCTGGAGCTATTGCAGGCCTTGCTGGAGTGAGTGAAGTTGCAGGTTTAAGGGGATACCTCACAACAGATTTATCTCCAGGCTTTGGTTATACGGGTATTGTTGTGGCGATGTTGGCAGGATTGTCCCCAATTGGAGTAGTTATTTCTGCAATATTTATCGCTTCAATCTTTGTTGGTGCTGATACTATGAGTAGGGCAATAGGTGTATCCAGTTATCTTGCAGATTTAGTTGTAGCGTTGTCTTTAATATGCGTTTTAATTGGTGGATTTATTGCACGCTACAAATTTATCCGGACAAATAAGGGAAATGTTTGATGGATATCTTGCAGATTCTTCTAACTGAGAGTTTTTGGGCAGCAACCTTGCGTATAGCCACTCCGCTTATATTCGGAGTACTTGGGGCGTTGATTTGTGAAAAGGCTGGTGTATTAAATTTAGGTATAGAAGGTATTTTTGTTGCTGGTGCAATGGCTGGATGGATGGCTGTTTGGTTTGGGTTCAGTCTTTGGACAGGATTATTGGTAGCAATATTTGTAGGAGGTTTTTTTGGTTTGATCCACGCTATATTAACGGTTCCCCTTGGGTTGTCACAACATGTTTCAGGTCTTGGTGTAACAATGTTAGCTACATCAGTTAGTTATTTTACATATCGTACGGCATTACCAAAAGTATCATCCCCTCCTAAAATTGAACCATTTCAACCTTTTGATGTCCCATTTTTATCTGAATTACCTTTTATCGGTCCTATTTTATCTCAACAAACTGCTATGACTTGGCTAGCTATTCTAATGGTAGGTTTAGTTTGGTGGGTTTTTAATCGAACACCATTAGGGCTTTCAATTAGAGCAGTTGGTGATAATCCTGACGCAGTTGATGCCCAGGGATTATCTGTATACGGAATTCGAATAGGCTCAATTATAGTTGGTTCTTCAATAATGGCTCTGGGTGGCGCCTTCTTGACTATGTCTGCATTTGATTCATTCTTTTTTGGAATGGTAAATGGTCGAGGCTGGATATGCATAGCATTAGTTATTTTCGCAAGCTGGCGCCCTGGAAAAGCACTTTTAGGGGCTATTTTGTTTGGTGCTTTTGATGCGTTTCAAGTAAGACTTCAAACGGAAGTTGGAGCATTTTTACCTTCTCAGGTATTTCTTATGGCTCCGTATGTACTTTCTATAATAGCCTTGGTTATTGTTGCTCGTAGAGCTGAATACCCAAGGGCTTTATTAAAGCCTTGGTTTAAGGGGGCAAGGTAATGGATGTTGATTTAATAATAAAGAATGCAAATTTATCTAATGATCAGACTGGTGTTGATATTGCTTGTAAGGATGGAGTGATTATTTCTATAGAAAGAGGAATAAATGCTAATGCAAAAAAAACAATCGATGCACAGGGCCATCTAGTTTCACCTCCTTTTGTGGACCCTCATTTTCATATGGATGCAACTTTATCTTTAGGTACGCCGCGGATGAATGTTTCAGGCACTTTATTAGAAGGAATTTCTTTATGGAGTGAATTGAAGCCCATTCAAAATGTAGAACAAATTATTGATAGAGCTTTAAGGTATTGTGATTTAGCGGTTTCAATGGGCATAGGAGCAATTCGTAGTCATGTAGATATCTGCGATAATTCTTTGAAAGGAGTTGAGGCTCTACTAGAAGTCCAAAGAAAGGTAGCGCCATATATTGAACTTCAGTTGGTTGCATTCCCCCAAGATGGGATTTTCCGTGATCCAAACGCAAAAGTAAATTTAATCAATGCTTTAGATATGGGAGTTAATGTAGTTGGCGGCATTCCACATTTTGAAAGAACCATGCAGGATGGAGCAGATTCTGTAAAATTCTTATGTGAAATAGCTGCTGAAAGAGGTTTGATGGTGGACATGCATTGTGATGAAAGTGACGATCCACAAAGTCGTCATATTGAGACGCTAGCATTTGAAACATCGCGTTTAGGTCTTCATGGCAGAGTTGCAGGCTCTCACCTTACTTCTATGCATTCAATGGACAATTATTATGTTTCAAAATTGATACCGCTAATGGCTGAGGCTGAAATTCATGCAATTCCCAATCCGCTAATAAATATCATGCTTCAGGGAAGGCATGACAGCTATCCTAAAAGGCGTGGCCAAACTCGAGTGCCTGAACTAAAAAATGCAGGGATAAACGTTGGATTTGGTTCTGATTGCGTTATGGACCCGTGGTATTCGCTTGGAAAAGCTGACATGTTAGATGTAGCACATATGGGTCTTCATGTTGGTCAGCTGTCAAGTAGATTAGATATGGAATGGTGCTTTGATGCTGTAACGTTAAATTCGGCAAATATAATGGGATTGGAGGGTTATGGCCTTAAAAGAGGTTGCAAAGCTGATATGGTTATATTGCAAGCAAATGATAAGATAGATGCAATTAGGCTTAGAGCTAACCGTTTATTTGTTATTCGAGCAGGTAAAGTAATTTCTACTACCAAACCAATTCATGCAGAGTTAGATTTATCTGAAAGGCCAAAAAAACTAGATCCATCCGAATATATTCCAAAAACATAGTTAATATCTTAATTGAACTTAGTATAATCACTTTCTGGTCTATCAATGTATTGAATGGGTTCTGAATCTGGATTTTGTGCTGCATGTATCGCAGCTTCGGCTAACTTTTTGCCAGCAATTTCTACATTTTCATTTATAACAATGATTTGATTTCTGAAAAGCTTAAGAAAGTTAACTGCATCTTTTGCCACTATATCAATATCTTGACCTATAGTTAAATTTAACTTTTCGAAACCTGCAACTGCTGCCATTGCACCTTTAGGTGTCCCTACTAGTATACCATCAATCTTTTTATTATTAATGATCTGTTTACTTACGGTGTCACTAATTAACGTGATGCTGCTATCACTTGTAATAATAGGCGCTATAATCAGTGAGATATTATGTTTTTCTGCTGTATTCTTGGCGCTTTGAACCATTTCTAAGCCATAAGATTGATTTTGAGGTGGAGTAATCATCAAAATATGCTTTCTGTTTTTTTTAACAAGCTTTTCAATGGCTATTTTTGCAAATTCTCCATTATCGTAATCTACAAAAGATTGTTTTTCGTTGGGGCAAGATCTTCCGTGCATAGTAAACGGGAATCTTTTTTCTATTAAATAATGAACTCTAGGGTCATTTGGTTGGACTTGATTAAAAATTAAAGCATCTGCTGATCCTGTCTCAACTATATATTTAATTGGCTTCATCGGGTCATCGCCAGGAAAGTGATGGGTCATATTTAAATGATATGGGGTGCCTCGTAGTCCAAGTGCAATTGAAGAAATTAGCCGGCCTGTCATATCCATAATTTCTGAGTCTGTGGACATTATTAAGCTTATAACATTTGTACGACCAGTTCGTAGTCTAACTCCTGCGCGATCAGGAATGTAACCTATTTCATCAGCAATTTTTTTTACTTTTTCTTTTGTTGATATACTTATGTCAGGTGCATTGCTTAATGCTCTAGATACAGTAGTTATTGCTAATCCGCTTAATTCAGAAATTGTTTTTAGTGTTGGTTTTATTAGCATTTTTTAATGGGTAAACCACTCTCCGGTCAAATATTATAAAGCATATAATGTTTAAGATTTTATTTTTGTAAATACTTTAAATCATTTTTTAAGATAATTTGTTAATTATAACTAAAAAAAAGACTTGATATGTAAATCTAAATCGTTACAGATATCCCTACAACGTTTTAGATTGGGAGATTAAGATGAATAATATAACAAAATTACTATGTTCAGTGGCGTGTCTTGCTGCGACATCTGTTTCAGCAAAAGATTTAGAAGTAACGCATTGGTGGACATCTGGAGGCGAAGCTGCTGCTGTTTCAACTTTAGCAAAGGCATTTAATGCAAAAACAGAACATAACTGGGTAGATGGTGCGATTGCTGGTGGTGGCGGAACTAGTATTCCTGCAATTATTAGTAGGATTATTGGTGGTGAACCAATGGGCGCAACACAACTTAATCATGGCCGACAAGCCCAAGAACTTATTGAAGCTGGTTTGATGACAGATTTAACTGACATTGCAGAAGCGCAAGGTTGGAGGGACATTGTAAATCCTGTTTCTTTATTAGATAGCTGTACTGTTGATGGACGTGTTTATTGTGTTCCAGTTAACATTCATTCAGCACAATGGTTATGGGTAAGTCATGGTGCTTTCGAAAAGGCTGGTTTAGCAATTCCAACTAATTGGGATGAGTTTGTGGCAGGATCTGCAGAATTAGAAAAAAATGGAATAGTTCCTCTCGCAATGGGTCAACAAGGATGGCAACAATCGATCGCATTCGGTGCACTCGTACTTGGTGTTGTTGGAGTTGACAAATTTTTAGAAGTCACAGGTAATAAAAATGCTGATGTAGCTGCAGGTCCTGAATGGACACGTGCGTTTAAATCAGTCGCGAATGCTCGAGAGCTAGCTAGAAAATCTAAAGTACAAGATTGGAACTTGGCAACAAACATGGTGATTACTGACACTGCAGGTGGTCAAATCATGGGTGATTGGGCACAAGGGGAATTCCAGGTTGCAGGTGAAGTTGCTGGTGTCGATTATTCTTGTCTGCCAGGTATGGGTTTCAATGAAATACTTGATACAGGTGGAGACGCATTTTATTTTCCTGTAATTGATGATGCAGATACAAAAGCTGCGCAAATGGAATTGGCCTCATTGTTAATTTCACCTGAAGTTCAAGTTGAATTTAATTTAGCTAAAGGTTCATTACCAGTTCGTGGTGATATTGATATGTCATCAGCAAATGCATGTATGCAAAAAGGATTAAATATTTTAGCTGCTGGTGGCATAATGCCATCAAACCGCCAAACATTTGATGCTGATACAGATCAACAAATTAATGATTTAATGGCTGAATTCTGGGCAACTGATATGCCAGCAGAAGAAGCACAAGCAAGTTATGTTTCTATAATAAAACGTGCTAACTAATTGATAATTGCACAGGTCTTATCTAGGCCTGTGCTGCATTTTTTTAAGAATTTTAATGAAAACTTTACAAATGTCGAAAAAGCCAAATCAATTTTTTAGAAATATAAATGCAAAAATTGCATCTATTCCCATGATATTGACAGTACTTGTTGTTTTCTTAGGTGGGTCCATATGGACTATATTCTATTCTTTTACCTCATCAAAATTATTGCCTAAATGGAAATTTGTTGGTTTTGATCAATATGAGCGTTTATGGGAGACAAGAAGATGGATTATATCAATAGAAAATTTAGCACTATATGGTATTTTTTCGTTAATCTTTACACTTTTTATAGGATTTACTTTAGCTGCTTTGCTAGATCGAAAAATACGATTTGAGAACACATTCCGCACAATATTGTTATATCCATTTGCTTTATCATTCATTGTAACTGGATTAACTTGGCAGTGGATTTTGAATCCAGATTTTGGATTGCAAGGTGTAATTCGTGACTTTGGTTGGGAGAGTTTTTCTTTTGATCCTTTGAACGATCCGGAAACTGTAATGTTTGGACTACTGATATCTGGATTATGGCAAGGGACAGGTTTAATAATGGTAATACTTTTGGCAGGTTTGCGCGGTATTGATGAAGATATATGGAGAGCCGCAAGAGTTGATGGAATTGGAACTACAAAAACATATATACGAATTATAATTCCTATGATGCGACCTGTGTTTATCACAGCGCTTGTTTTGATTGCAGCTGGAATTATAAAAATCTATGACCTTGTTGTCGCCCAAACAGACGGTGGACCTGGTATTGCTTCAGAAGTACCAGCAAAATATGTTATGAATTATATGTTTGGCGCCCAAAATCTAGGCCAAGGGTTCGCGGCTTCTACAATGATGCTTGTTTCGGTTATAGTTATTTTGGTTCCTTGGGCTTACCTTGAATTTGGGGGTAAAAGACGTGCATAATTCTGATGAAGTTCCAAATGGTACTAAGCCAAAAAAAATATTTTCTCGTTCAAATATAATTGTTTATGGTACCTTATTAATAATATCAATTTATTACTTGTTGCCACTTTGGGTAATGGTCATGACGTCATTAAAAGGTATGCCAGAAATACGTATGGGGAATATATTTTCCCCTCCATTAGAAGTTACATTTGAGCCTTGGGTTAAAGCGTGGTCATATGCATGTACTGGTATTAATTGTGATGGTTTAAGCAGAGGGTTTTGGAATTCTGTTCAAATACTTATTCCATCATTAATTTTATCCATATCAGTAGCATCTGTTAATGGTTATGCATTGGCAAATTGGAAATTCAAAGGGTCTGAAGTATTTTTTACAATTTTAATATTCGGAGCATTTATTCCTTATCAAATTATGATTTATCCTATTGTAATTCTGCTCAGAGAAATAGGGCTTATGGGATCAACTGCTGGGTTAGTATTAGTTCATACAATTTTTGGTATGCCTATTCTTACTCTTCTTTTCCGAAATCATTTTGCTGCGATTCCGGAAGAGTTATTTAAAGCAGCAAGAGTTGATGGAGCAGGCTTTTGGGGAATATATTTCAAGGTTCTATTACCAATGTCTATTCCAATTTTTGTTGTTGCTATGATTTTACAAGTCACTGGCATTTGGAATGATTTTCTCTTTGGTGTTATTTACACTAAACCGGCAACATATCCTATGACAGTTCAACTTAATAATATTGTTAATTCAGTGCAGGGTGTAAAAGAATATAATGTAAATATGGCAGCAACCTTGCTTACTGGGTTGGTACCATTAGCTATTTATTTTGTTTCAGGAAAATTATTTGTTCGTGGCATAGCCGCTGGCGCAGTGAAAGGTTAAACTATGTCAACTAAAACACCATCAGTAAAAGTATGTGATTTAGATCTTCAATTTGGAGATATTAAAGTACTTCAAAAACTGAATCTAGAAATAGCTCAGGGTGAATTTTTAGTTTTATTAGGCTCATCTGGATGTGGTAAATCTACTTTGCTAAATTGTATTGCTGGATTGCTTGATATTTCTGCTGGTCAAATTTTTATTGGTGATAAAAATGTAACTTGGTCTGAACCTTCAGAACGTGGTATTGGAATGGTATTTCAATCATATGCGTTATATCCACAAATGACAGTTGAAGGTAACTTATCATTTGGACTTAAAAATGCCAGAATGCCAAGAGATGAAATTAAATCTCGTGTTGAGCGAGCTGCAAAAATATTACAGATTGAGCCTCTTTTAAATCGAAAACCAGGAGCATTATCAGGTGGGCAACGTCAAAGAGTTGCAATAGGGAGAGCACTTGTTAGAGATGTAGATGTGTTCTTGTTTGATGAACCTTTATCTAATTTAGATGCCAAATTACGGGTAGATTTGAGGGTGGAATTAAAACTCTTACATCAAAGACTTAAAAATACTATGATTTATGTTACCCATGATCAAATTGAGGCTATGACTTTAGCTGATAGAATAGCGATCATGAAAGGTGGTAAAATTATGCAGTTAGGAACGCCTAACGAAATTTATAATCATCCTAAAAATTTATATGTTGCTGACTTTATAGGAAGTCCATCCATGAATTTTTTAAATGGAGAACTCAAAGACACTAAGTTTACTAATGGGTCATTAGAATTACCTATGGGTTCTTATCAATTCATTAAGAAAACTAATCTTAAAAATGTTACAATTGGTATTAGGCCTGAGCATATAATAACTGGAGAACTTTCAAAAAAAGCCCCTGTCATAACTAACGTGACTATTAATTTAGTGGAGCCTATGGGGTCTGATACACTAGTATATGCAAACTTATCGGATGTTCAAATTAGAATTAGAATGGAAGGTAATGCCAAAGTAAAAATTGGAGATAGACTAGAAATTGGTATTGACCCAAGTCGTGCTTCACTTTTTGACACACAGACTGAACAACGTATTTGATTGAATACATTTAGAGGTATTATGAAATGAATTTCAACTTTTCTAGACGAGATTTCCCAACTGATTTTATTTTTGGTGCAGCTACTGCTGCCTACCAAATAGAAGGCAGTAAATTTGGAAACTGTGGATCTTCTCATTGGGATACTTGGTCAAAAACACCTGGAAATGTTCATAAAGCTGATGATGGCAGTATTGCATGTGATCATTATAATAAATTTGATTTAGATCTTGATCTGATAAAATCTGGCGGATTTGACTCGTATAGATTTTCAACATCTTGGGCTAGAGTTATGCCTGATGGAACAAATATAAATCCTGATGGGTTGGATTTTTATGATCGGCTAGTAGATGGAATAGTTGAGCGTGGGCTCAAGCCAAATCTCACATTATACCATTGGGAATTACCTTCTGTTATGTCAGATATTGGTGGTTGGTCAAACCGTGAAGTGCCTGAGAGATTTGCTGATTTCACAAATATAATTATTGAACGAATTGGTGATAGAGTTGACTATGTTTCAACTATTAATGAACCTTGGTGTGTTGCATGGTTGAGCTATTTCATAGGTGGTCAAGCTCCAGGAATAAAAGATATACGTGCAGCAATGCGTGCAATGCATCACATTATGCTCGCTCATGGAAAAGCCTTAGAAGTACTTAGGTCACATGATCAAGAAAACTTAGGAATAGTATTAAATTTAGGTCACGGCGAAGCTGCAAGCAATAATGATGAAGATATCCTGGCTACTAAAACATTCGATGCGATACATACTAGATGGTTTATGGACAGTTTGTTTAAAGGATATTACCCAACAGACATGATTTCAAAAGTTGGCAACCATATGCCTGAAAATTTTGAAAATGACATGAGTCTAATAAGTGCACCAATAGATTGGTTAGGTATAAATTATTATACCAGAGGATTAATAAAAGCGGCCCCTGAAGAACCATGGCCTCACTTTAAAGGTGTTGATGGCCCTTTACCTAAAACTCAAATGGGATGGGAAATTTACCCTGAAGGTTTAGAATTATTATTAAAGAGAATTTATAACGATTATACAAACGACTTGCCAATCATGATTACAGAAAATGGTATGGCTAATGAGGACGTTGTTGATAATAATGAGTGCAACGATTTTGATAGAGTGAGATATTTCGAGGATCATTTGCAAATTGTGATTAGGTGTATTGCTTACGGGGTCCCAATCAAAGGATTTTTTGGATGGTCGTTGCTGGATAATTATGAATGGGCTTATGGGTATGAAAAACGCTTTGGTCTTGTGCATGTTGATTATGAGACGCAGAAAAGGACTCCTAAAGCTTCTTTTAAAGCGTTCCAAAAAGCTATTTCTGGAAACCAATAGAATATTTTTGGCGTAACTAGAAAAATAAATGTCGCTGTTTTAATAACACGACCTTAGTAAAATTGATTATAGTTTTACTAAGGAGTAAATATATTGAACCTAAAGCTAATTACACCAGAGATAGAAAAATTATCATTTAAGATAGATAAGGGTGCTGGTGAAAAAGCACGAATAGGTCTTCTAGTACTTGAATCTGATCAATCCCTTGAGTGGGAAATGAGACAAATCACAAACATTCCTGGAGTTTCAATTTATCACTCTCGACTAGAAAATGATCCAATTGTTACAGGTGAAAATTTAGCAATGATGGAAAAACAACTTCCAGTCGCGGCAAAGCTTTTGCCTCAGTATCTTAACTTAAATTCGATAGGGTATGGCTGTACATCTGCTTCAACTATTATTGGTGAAGAGAAAGTAAGTAAGATTTTGAATAATTTTCATCCAGGTATACCCACATCTAATCCATTAACAGCTGCTAAAGCAGCATTTGAAGTCCTAAATGTGCATAAAATTGCACTTTTAACACCATATTCTCCAGATGTAACACTTGCCATACAGAAAAAATTCAATGAATCGGGGATAAGTGTTGAATTGATTGGGTCTTATTTTGAAGAAAATGATGAAATAGTAGGAAAGATAGATGAAGAATCTATTTTACAAGCTGTAATAAAGTTGGGTTTGAATGAGAAATGTGATGGAGTTTTTATATCCTGTACAAGTTTGCGTGCTATAAACATTATAGAAAAAGCAGAAAAAGTTATTGGTAAACCTATTACTTCTAGTAATCACGCTCTTGCATGGCATCTACTAAGATTAGCGGGAATTAATGATTTCCAAAATGGTTATGGAGAACTATTTAAAAGATAATCATGAATATTACGGGTTGGATAATACCTTTATTAAAAAATATTTTTTATAGAAATAGATAGAAATAAATATGAATTCAGACCCACTTATTACAGATTTAATTAATATGATTAGTATTCCTAGTGTGAATAACTTTGGGTCGAACAGCCTAAATGCAAACCCAGAAAACGAAATGTCAAATTATTTTGAGCAACAACTGATTCAACTCGGACTAGAAGTGGAAAGCCACGAGGTTAGTGATGGGAGGCGTAATGTTTGGGGTCGATTAAAGGGTAATGGAAACGGTCCAACTATAATGTTGGCAGGTCATTTAGACACAGTTGGAGTTGATGGTTATTATGATCCTTTTGTTGCTAAAATTGAAGATGGAAAGATTTTTGGGCGTGGCTCTTGTGATATGAAAGCAGGATTATCTGCCTATTTGGATGTAGTAAGAAAATTAAAAGAAAAAAATATTATTTTATCTGGTGACTTGGTTATTGCAGGTGTAATTGATGAAGAACACGCAATGTTAGGATCTATTGATTTTGGAATTAATGGTCCACCAATTGATTATGCAATTATTGCGGAGCCAACTAATTTAGAGCTATGTCCTGCACACAAAGGTCAAGTATTATTATCGATTGAAGTTCTTGGTAAAGCAGCTCATTCTAGTGTGCCTGAGAATGGAATAAACGCAATAAATCACATGAGTATTCTTTTGCAGAAATTACAGGAATATTCTTCTTATTTAAGAAAACAAAATGCGGATAAATTTCTTGGAAAGCCAAGCTTGAATGTTGGTTTAATAGTTGGAGGTGATAATGCTTGTTCAGTTCCAGATATATGCAAAATTGATATTGATAGAAGAATTATTTCTAGTGAAAATTATGAAACATTTATTAATGAATTGGAAAAAATCTGTCATGGAATACAAAAAGAAATTCCTGATTTTAGATATTCTATTTCATCACCTTTCTTGAATATTAAGCCTTTGGATACATCTTTAAATTCACCTATAATGATTGCAATGAAAAAAGCATCTGATGATATCCTTGGCTTTCATACGATTAAAGCGTTCCCAGGGTCTACTGATGCACCAAATTATAATTGTGAAGCTGTAATTTGTGGGCCAGGCTCCTTACAACAATGTCATTCATTGAATGAATATATCGACATTGAAGAAATAAAAAATGCAGTTAATATTTATATTTCTAGTATAATAAATTTACAAAATAATTTGATCTCATAAAGAGGAATATTTATGGATTGGCGTACCAAACTTTTGAATCCAAAACAAAAAGCAAGGCAGGATTATAAATCCCTTGTAACACCGGTCTATAGAGGCTCAACTGTAGTATTCGATGAGCAATCTTTAATAAAGGATGACTGGAAACAATCAGAAAATGGTTATTCTTATGGATTATATGGCACACCAACTGCTTTGGAGCTCGGAGCTAGAATATGTGACATTGAGGGTGCAAAGCACACATTCATAGTTCCCGGTGGGCAATCTGCTATAGCACTTGTCTATTTTGCTTTTTGTAAGTCAGGTTCTCATGCACTTGTACCTCACTCAGCATATGGCCCCAACAAGGCAATGGCTGAAGGGTTATTAAGAGACCTTGGAATTGAAGTTGAATCTTATGATCCATTAATTGGAAAAGATATCAAAAAACTTATAAGAAAAAATACGTCCTTGATTTGGTGCGAAAGCCCTGGATCTGTAACCATGGAAATTCAAGATGTTCCTGCAATAGTAAAAGCGGCACATGAAAAGGGTGTTCCCGTAGCTCTAGACAATACTTATGCAGCGGGAGTCTTATTCGATGCGTTTAAATATGGTGTAGATGTTAGTATTCAAGCACTAACTAAATACATTGGTGGGCACAGTGATATACTTCTTGGTTCAGTATCTGTTCGCGATGACAGTGTTTATAACGTAATAGGCTCGATTTATATGCAGCTAGGTTTAGCTGTGTCCCCAGATGATTGCAGTTTAGCGTTAAGAGGATTGCAAACTTTAGCAATCCGTTTAGAGCAACTCGAAAAAGCAACTTTTCAGATAGCTTTGAAGTTATCTGAAATTGATATTATAGAAAACGTTTACCACCCAGCATTGACATCATGTCCTGGTCACGAGATTTGGAAACGAGATTTTACAGGGTCAGCTAGTGTATTTTCATTCACTTTTGCAAAGGAAATATCGGGTGATCAAGTTGAAAAATTTATCAATTCATTGAATATTTTTAAGATTGGCTTAAGTTGGGGAGGTGTAACAAGTCTAGCAGTTGTTTACCCAGATCTTGTTAGGCCAAATAAAGATTTTGAAGGCCGGTTGGTTAGATTAAATATTGGGCTAGAAGCTACTAATGATTTAATAAACGATCTTGAAATTGCGATATCAAAAATCAATTGAGTATGATTTAATTTAAACTTTCTCTTCTTTAGATAAATCTGCAAAAAGTGCAGTCATACAAACCAATGCTTGGCGTGCTAGTGGGACTGACAAATGTTCGTTTGGAGAATGCTGAGCACAGCCTGCATAAGAATGTGGTATCCAAATAGTTGGTAATTCTAAAATTTCTGAAAAACTATCATTTGGTAATGAGCCACCAAGATTAGGTAATAAATCTATTTTGCCACCCATAGAATTTTCTAATGATTTTGTTATTAAAGAAAGCCAAGAATTATTCATTTCTAAACGTGTAGCCGGAAATGGGATCATCTCAGATTCATGGATATTAACATCTTCAAACCCAAAAGAGTTTAAGTGATTTCTTAGTGCAGGAATAATTTTGTTAACATCTGTTCCTACAACAAACCTTAATTGGCATGTTGAACGCGCATGACCTGAAATTGCATTTAGAGGCGCTTCAGGCTCTCCTGAAAGCATAGCTAGAACAGAGAAGCTATTCCATCCAAAGACACGCTCTGTCATTGTTAATTCTTTTTGCCCCCAATCTGGATCCAAATCAAATCCAGCATCCACCAATGGAAGCTTTGCTAATATTTCTTTTATATCTGGAGTTAAACTAGTGGGTAGCCACTCTGGAATATTGATTTGTCCTCTAGCATCCGTAATTGAGGCAATTGCATGTGAAAGTATAATTGAAGGATCTTTTAATATGCCACCGAAATTTCCTGAATGATGAGCATTATCTCTTAAATTAACTGAAAGATCAAAATTTATTCCCCCTCTAGAACCTGTGAATATTGTTGGTATTTTTTGTGAAATACGTGGACCATCAGATGCAATAAAAACATCTGCCTTTAACAATTCTTTGTTTTGTTGGCAGAAAGCCTTCAATCCAGGTGACCCAATTTCTTCACCCATTTCAAAAAGAATTTTGAAGTTAAACCCAAGTTTTTTTTGAACTGATAACAAAGAATTAAGCGCTTTAATATTTATTAAGTGCTGTCCCTTATTGTCTGCAGTTCCTCGCCCATAATAGCGATTATCTTTTTCTATTAATTTATAGGGAGAAAGACCATTATCCCAACAACTATCTTGACCTAGGACTACATCACCATGTCCATATGTAAGAATTGTACTAAATTCAGCATTTTCAATTCTTTCTGCAAATAAAATTATATTAGCTTTGGATAATGGGTTTTCCATTACTTTACATTTAAAACCCATCTTCACAAGCATGGGAATTATATTTTGATCGTAGTAATTTTCTAGATTGCATTCATTATTTTGACTTTCTGTTTTCACAGAGATTAATTCTGCAAGATCTTTTTTAAAATAACCTTTGTCAAAGTACTGAGTAGCGTGTTGGACTGCTTTTTCTTTAAATGTCATGATAATAAGCTACTTCTTTCAAAAATATCTTCATTTTTACGCCTTTAAGATATTATTCAAATTTTAAATGATCAGTAAAGCTTCATTTAATTAAAATCTGTTAACTCACTGAATTTTATGTAATTATTAAGTGATACTCGTGAAAGGTTTGTGATAATGCCAAATGATGATATTCAATTAAGGTTAAATTTTGCAAAGCAAGTTGCTGAAGAGGCAGGCCAAAAAGCTTTATCTTTTTTTCAGCGCATTAATGATTTGGAAATACAACAAAAAAGCATCCAAGATTATGTATCGAATGCAGATCTTGAAGTTGAAATTTTTATTAGAAAATGTATCTCTGTTTCTTTTCCAAACGATAGTATTGTTGGTGAAGAACATGAAAATACGCATGGAACTTCTGGATATACATGGGTGATAGATCCAATTGATGGAACAACAAATTTTTTAACTGAAATTCCTTCATGGTGTGTTGTTTTGGCATGTGTGCATGAAGATGAAACAAAGTTAGGTGTTGTTTATGAGCCATGCCACAATGAACTCTTTTGGGGCGCAAAGGATATTGGTGCTTTTCTAAATGATGAATTAGTAAACGTGTCTAAATCAAAATCATTGGATAATGGTAGTACAGGGGTTGGTATGAATAGCAGAACAGCAAGCCATATGACGGTTTGTTTTATTGAAAAACTCATCAAGCGTGGAGGTATATTTTATAGAAATGCTTCGGGCGCATTAATGTTGTGTTATGTGGCTTCTGGTAGATTGATTGGTTATGCTGAACCTCACATGAATGCATGGGATTGTTTGGCAGGTCAGCTACTTATAAAAGAAGCTGGTGGTACTATTGAAATGCAAAGTGCTAAAAAAATGCTATCTCAAGGAGGGCGTGTTATAGCATCTGGCCCTAATATATTTGATGAAATTCTTGAAATTGCTAATGAGGCTTATATTTAGTGATCTATAGAACAATTATAAATCATATTATTTTATTATTTGGGGTTTTCATTATGTTATCCCCAATACTTTTAATGATTTTTGCATCATCACAAAATACCGCAGAATTAAGAACTATCGGAATGCAATTTGAATTTGGAGATTATTTTATAGAAAATTATAATAGTGTAATTAATTTTGAGACTGGCTTTACAGATGAAGTAACGCCTATGGCTATGTTAAAAAATTCAATGATTATTGCCATTGGGGTTGGGTTTTTAACAACTTTGCTTTCATTTTTTGCAGCATATGCAATAGTTTTTTTTAAATTTAAGATCGCAAATATTATATTTTGGTTGGTTCTTTCAACACTTTTATTCCCTTTAGAGGCAAGGTTTATACCTACTTTTCAGATTACATCATATCTTGGACTAATAAACACCCATCTTGGCATAATTCTTCCGGTTATTGCTGCAGCTTTAGGTACATTTTTTTTCAGACAATTTTTTTTAACTCTTCCTGAAGAATTAATGGAAGCTGCTTTACTTGATGGTGCAGGAAGTTTTAAATTCGCTTTGGATATTTTAATGCCACTTTCTATTTCTCGTGCTGCTGCAATATTTATAATTGCATTTATGATTGGCTGGAATCAATACTTATGGCCAATAATGATAAGCACTGATGATACGCTCTACACACTTGTAAGAGGTATACGCTTTATGGGGCAGGGAAGTGGGGCTGGTATGGCATTTGCCATTATAACAATTACTCCACCTCTTGTTCTGGTATTAATTTTTCAACGATGGTTTTTTAGTGGTTTAGGTGTTGAAAACAATTTATCACAAAAATAATTAATCTTATATTAAACGTTCACCAGTATTTTTATTAAATACCATTGCACGTTTTTGCTCAAATTTTAATTTTAATTTTTTATCAATAGCAGGGAGGGTGTTTTGCGAAGTCTTAAAGCAAATTTCAGTGTCATTTGATGCGTCTTTTAATAACCCGTAGACTAAGTTATCAGCACCATGTTGTTCAACAAGATCGACTTGAATTTCTAACTGACCCTTAGCATCTGGTTTTATAAAATCTGGCCGTATACCTAGAACTAATTCCGTATCTTCAGGAAGTTTTTTAAATCCAGGAAATTTAATATTGCCACAAACCAGTTTTTTGTTTTCAAATTTTGCGGGTATCAAATTGATATGTGGGGCACCGATGAATGAAGCAACGAATAAAGTTTGCGGATTGTTATAAAGTTCAATTGGGGCTCCCATTTGTTCTATGCGGCCATCGTTAATCACAGCAAGCCTATCTGCAAGTGTCATAGCTTCAGTTTGATCATGGGTTACATATATTGATGTTACGCCCATCCTACGTTGAAGGCGTTTGATTTCAATACGCATTTGCACACGAAGTTTTGCATCTAGATTTGATAATGGTTCGTCGAATAAAAAAACTTTTGGTTCTCTAACGATAGCTCGCCCCATCGCAACCCTTTGTCGTTGTCCACCAGATAGTTGGTTAGGCTGTCGGTCTAAATATTCATCTATCTTTAACATTTTTGCAGCTTCAGAAACTTTCGTCTTTATGTCTGCTTTAGCTAGTCCTCTATTTTTCAATCCATAAGCCATATTCCCTCTTACAGTCATATGAGGGTAAAGCGCATAATTTTGAAAAACCATTGCAACATCACGATCTGCTGGAGAAACATTGTTGATTACTTTACCATCAATTTCTATGTCACCTTCTGTGATTGTTTCAAGTCCTGCAACCATCCTTAGCATTGTAGATTTACCACAACCTGATGGGCCAACAAAAACTATAAATTCACCATTTTCAATGGCCATATTAACTCCACAAACAGCTTCTGCGCCATTTGGGTAAACTTTTTTAACATTATTTAATTTAACTGTAGCCATTATTTTTCACTTTCTACTAGGCCCTTAACGAACCAATTTTGGAAGAACAATACGACGAGAACTGGTGGTAAAGTCGCCATAATAGTTAATGCAAAAGCCTTTTGATATTGTGGTAATTCACCGCCTTCTGAAAGGATCTGATAAATTTGTTTGATGCCAATTACGAGTGTGTAGTTTTCTTCTTTCGTCGTCATAATTAGTGGCCAAAGATATTGGTTCCATCCTACTACGAACATAATAATTAAAATCGCAGCTATCATTGTTTTTGATAAAGGAATAAGCATATCAACAAAGAAGCGCCAAGGGGAAGCTCCATCTAATCGCGCTGCTTCTAATAATTCGTCAGGAATAGATTTAAAGAATTGCCGGAAGTAAAATGTACCTGTTGCTGATGCAATAAGTGGAACAATAAGTCCAAAATTTGTGTCTAAAAGACCCAGACCTGCTACTATCTCATATGATGGAATAATGCGAACTTCTAAAGGTAATAGTAATGTGAGAAAAATTATCCAGAATAGTGGTGTTGCCAATCTGAAGCGAAAATAAACAATTGCATATGCTGCGAGCATAGAAATAATTACTTTACCAACAGCAAAACCTATACCTAGAATTAAGCTGTTTTTAAGCATGGTTATACCCAAAACAGATTTCATTACACCAGCTTCCTCAAACATAACTTCACGATAAGTTTCAATAAAATTTGAGCCTGGCCAAAATTGTAGGCCTTCACGAAGTATGGTTTCGGCTGTGTGAGTTGAAGTTGCAAAGGCAACCCAAACTGGAAGACTCATAAACAAGACGCCAATGAGAAGAATTAGATGGTTTGATGCTAATCGCCAATTAATATTTTTCATGTCATTATCCTCAATAGTGAACTTTGCGTTCGATGAACCGGAATTGGATAATGGTTAATGCTAATACTATTATCATTAAAACGACTGACTGTGCGGATGAACCTCCAAGATCAGCGCCTCTGAAGCCATCTTGGAACACTTTATATACTAATGTATTTGTTGAGCCGCCAGGGGCACCACCTGTAGTTGTATCGATTATGCCAAATGTTTCAAAGAAGGCATAAGTTATATTTATGACCATCAAAAAAAATGTTGTGGGGGCTAAGAGTGGAAATGTTATAGTCCAGAAACGACGTGTTGGGCTTTTGCAATCCATCATTGCAGCTTCATTTACAGCTTTTGATATTCCTTGAAGTCCAGATAAAAAGAAAATGAAGTTTACGCTAACTTGTTTCCATACTGCGATTAAAACTACCACAAATCCGGCATCAAATGAATCGAGTTTATGATTAAATTCCCAACCAATTGCATTGAAAAATTTATATAAGTCGCCAATTAGTGGATGAAACATAAGATTTCCCATTAATCCTGCAACTGGTGGAGCAATCGCATATGCCCACATTAATGTAGTTTTATATGTACTAGCACCTCTAATGACTTCGTTGGCTTTAACTGCCAGAAGTAATGCAATGCCTAGAGAAAGGAATGTGACAAGTGCAGAAAAAATCGTTGTGAACCATGCTGCTTGTATCCATGCGGCATCACCGATTGTGTCTACATAATTACGAAACCATACAAATTGAGAAGATAGTCCAAAGGCATCCTCTAGGAGGAAGGATTGATGAATTGCTTGACCAGCTGGCCATATGAAAAATATTGCAATGATTGCAATTTGTGGCGCAATGAAAAGGTAGGGTATTGTACTGTGCTCAAATTGAACGCGCTTCATTAAGTTGCCCCCAGCAAAATTAAATATTCTTTAATTGCAGATTAGTTATTAGATAGCTGGTGGCAAGTCCTTGCCACCAGCTATTGTATTTTTATTTATATGTTGCTGCAAATCGCTCTAACAATGCGTTAGATTCACTTTCCATTTCTGAAAATGCTTTTTCAACTGAAGATTTCCCTGAGAAAATGTCATCATATTTTTTGTACATTACTTCACGAATTTGTACGTAATATCCAAGTCGGTAGCCTTTTGTCCATTCTCCGCCTGGTTGACTTAATTGTAGAATGCCGATTTCTGCATCAGGTGACTCATTATAATAACCTTCAGCTTTTGCCATTTCATAAGCAGCTGTTGTTATTGGCACATATCCAGTCTCTTTGTGCCAAAAAACTTGGTTTTCATTGTTTGTCATGTATGCAAAAAAGTCTGCAACACCCTTATATTCTGCATCAGATTTTCCACTCATTGCAAATAAAGCAGCGCCACCGATGAATGTACTTTTTGGCTCATCAATAATGCTTTTCCAATATGGTAAGAATGTAGTACCGAATTCAAAATCTGTTGATTTCTTCAGTCCACCAAATGAACCAGACGATCCCATCCACATTGCTACTTTTTTCTGAACGAATGCATCCTGATTATCGCCCCATGCTCTTCCAAAAAAGCCATAATGACCAGCATCTAACCATTCTTTCATTTTACCCCAATGCATTTTCATGTGGTCATTGTTGTATAAAATCTTAACATCTGTTGAGTCATATCCGTTATTTCCAGTAGACAACTGAATGTTATGTCTGCTGTGGAAGTTTTCAGATAAGATCCATGGGCTGTGACTTTGAGCGAGTGCTGTATAGCCTGCAGCTTTCAATTTTGGGGCAATAGCTTCAAACTCTTCCCACGTAGCTGGTGGGTTAGTTACACCAGCTGCAGCAAATGCATCTTTATTATAATACAACAAAGGTGTTGATGAGTTAAATGGCATACCAATCATTTTACCTGCAGAATCAGCGTAAAAATTACGAACACCTTCAATATAATCATTACTATTAAAACCTTTGCCATGCTCTGCCATCAGATCTGCAACTGGAATTGTAGCTCCGGGAGCATTGATAATTGTAGCAGCGCCAGCATCAAATATTTGTAAAACATGTGGTTGTTGCTTGGCGCGGAATGCAGCAATACCTGCCGTCATTGTATCTTCATAACCACCTTTATATGTTGGTATGATTTCATATTCGCTTTGACTTGCATTGTAATTTGTGGCTATTTCATCAACTACCTCTCCGAGGCGGCCGCCCATGGCGTGCCACCATTGTAGCTCAGTTTTAGCTGTGACAGGCATTGCAATTGCAGCAATACCAGCAGCTAAAATAGTTTTCATAATTAGTTTCTTCATTAGTATCTCTCCCTATAAAGATATTTTTGGATTTGAAATAAATTCGAATAAATTCAAAATATCATTTTTTTGTAACACTAGTATTTTATGCTAGTAAATTTTTTGTAAAAAATTAACTGAGACCAAAAGGTCAAAAACTGTGTTATTGAAAAACAAAAGAAACACGATGTGAGATATAATTCAAGTGTATTTTTTGACAAAATTCATAACATATCATTATAATGTAATTATTGTCTTATGTATTGTAGAAATACAATATAATGACAGAGCATGATTAGCTGTTTAAAATGAGGAATCTTTATGAGTATTAAGCTACGCCAACTCGAAGCATTTTATGCAGTTGGGCAGCTTGGAAGTATGACGCTTGCTGCTAAAAAATTAAATATTTCACAACCTGCAGTAAGTAGATTATTATCTAGTTATGCTGAAAGTATAGAATTTAAATTATTTCACAGACAAAATGGTAAGCTAGTCCCAACACATGATGCAAGATTTTTATTGCGTGAAGTAGGAAGATTACTTGATAGCTTAGAGCACATAGATGAAATTACTCAAAATTTAACTTCAGGAAATGCTGGACATCTCAAAATTGCTTGTTTGCCTGGCTTTTCTACAAGCCATATGCCAGGCGTGCTATCTGACTTCCTGACGAATAGGCCTAATGTTACCGTAAACCTTGAGCCAGACGGAGCAAATCGTATCTTTGAATGGATTATTAGTGAGCAATATGATTGTGGCATTACAGATGTGTTCTCTGATCACCCTGCAGTTGAATGTGAACAAATTCCAATGCGTACGGTTTGCATCATGTCAGAAGGCAACATACTTGGGGAAAAGAAAATTATTACACCTGAAGATTTGGTAAATGAACCAATGATACATTCAAGACGCGATAGTGCATTCTTCAGAAAATTAGAGGAAGTTTTTACATCAAGAAATGTAAAAATAAATAGTTGGATTGAAACTCGTCAATTCAATTCAGCATGTATGTTAGTCTCAGAAGGGCGAGGCGTTTCTATTGTAAGTGAAATGGATGCGCGCGAATATGAGAGCCGTGGACTTATAATAAGACCATTTAACCCACTAATTACTCATAATTTAATACTTGTAAGACCTAAGCATACAGCCTTATCTACAATTGCTTCAGAATTTATAGAGTTTTTTGAAAAAAGCCTTGAGCCATTCCGTTTGAAATCATAAATTCTCATACTAGATATAAATTAATAAAAAAATAATGATTAACTTTTTGTAATAAATCGGTGTCGTATTCCTATGAAATCTGGAAAAATTATAGAAGTAAATGATAAGATGCAGGCTGGTTATAGTTATTACTTATCAGCAGAAGTTGGTAAGTCTTTTTCAGAAGATTTCAGTCCATTTTATACTCCAGCGCAAATGCTTGAGATGGGAGTGTTTGAAGGCAAATATTGCAATGATTGCCAAGATGAATTTCCAAAAAGCTGGTTTGAAAATGCTAAAATTAGTATTACACCGCAAATAAGTATTAATTACTTTAATATAAAAAGTAGACAACCTCTTAGCGTCTGGAAAGAAAAAGATTGGATCTATGGCCCAGATCCAAGAGGCTGGTTTCAATGGTATTGCCGTTATTACTTAGGCCGTAGGTTGCCAGAGATTGATACGATACAAATTAAAAGATGGCGTGCATTTACGCGCCATGCAGGTCAAATTAAAGCAAATTGTGATCCGGGTGATATCTTCTGTCGGCCACGTCAAAGGCAAGCACTTTTACAGTGGTCACATGATCCATTGATCTAAATAATTAAAATCTAATCAAAATAGTTTATAGGTCATCAGATTTTGATAAGATTGAGAAACCTACTATTGAAAACGAAGTATTTATTTGCTTGAGGGCTCTCAATGTTTCTTGGTGAATGTTACTTGTTTCTATGCTCTCAGCAAGGCCCTCTCGAAGTCGTGATATATGTTGGCGTTGAAGTTTCTGTTCTAAACTGCGTATTTTATCTTTTGCAGTCACTAACTCTTCAGCTTCTCCAGGGTTTTGATTCATCATAACATTTAGTGCTAATTGAACATTGCTAAGAATTCTGTCGGAGAAATCATTAATTTCTCGACTTCCTTTATTCGAAAATTTCAGGCCTTTATTTTCTAATCGCCTAGCTAAGTTAAGCATATTGCTTGCAATAGCAGATGATGCTGCATCAAAATTCGCAGATATTGCAGCTAATTCCATTGAGCGGCTACCCTGCTCTTCGTCTAACCCACTTTTTCCTAGGCGCGCTAAATAAAGCTTAACATCTAAATGCATGAGTTTAATCGCTTTATCTTGTGTTTTTATTGATTTAGCAGTTTCTGCATCCCAATTGTCATAGAGCGGCTTTACGTTTATGAGCATTTGTTCAATTCTTTGACCAATACCCAATAATTCACGTGATGCACAATCTAAGCCTCTTTGTGGTTTATCAAGCGCTAATGGATCCAAAGTGCTTATATTATTTATATTGTCAGATGGGTTTGTTCTTTGCAGCATGAATTTAGACAACAATTTATCGGCTAAGCCTGCTAGAGGTAATGTCAAAATAAGAAGCAAAAAATTAAATATAAGATGAATATTTAATGTTTGCTGAGCTGGATTTGCACCAAGTTTTTCAATTAAAAAAGAAGCATTTATGAGGATTATTGATGCTATCATTGCACCACCACCTCTTAGGACTAGATTTGCAAAAATAATTCTTCGAGAGTTTATAGGTGCCTCTAATGTAAGTATGTATGCTATCAATGCTCCTCCAAAGTTTGCTCCTAAAATCATGACAGATGCTGCAAGAACGGGAAGTATTGATTGGGCGGTTAATGTAACAAATAATAATACAGCAGCAACACTTGAATGGATAATCCAAGCAAACCCGGCGCCTATAATGAATGCTACAAGTAAATCACGGCTTAAATATTCTATTATAAATTGTGTACCTGGATTTGCCACAACTGGTCCGGTTGCCATTCTTAACATGTCTAAAGAAACAAAAATTAATGATATACCAATTATTATTCTACCAATTTGCTTATTGGTAGTTTGTTTTGATCTCAAAAACATTGATACACCAATAAGTAGCAAGAAGGGTGTCAAGAATGACATTTTTATCATTAAAATTTGAGTAACTATTGCTGAACCTAAATCAGCACCTAGCAACATCGCGATTCCACTTGCTGTTGCTAATTTATTTTTTGAGAAAAAGTTTGAAATAAGAACCGCTACTGCAGTAGAGCTTTGCAAAAATATAGCGGCGCTCATCCCAGAGAATGCAGAAAGAATTCTATTGTCCGTTGATTGTTTTAACCAATTACGTAACAAATTAGAGAAACCGCGTTCAACACCTGTACGAACTAACCTTACAGCCCATATCAAAAGGGCTGCTGCACCTGCAATATTTAGCAAAAATTGTATTAAATTTGGTTCATTCATAATTCATTTCTCATATATCAAAATGGAAATGGACCCGCGCCAGTACTTGGTCCAACACGAATTGATTGGAAACCATTATTCCATCGATGTAGTAAAAAACCATCAACTCCGTTCATAAACCCTATTGGCGCGTTTGGACGCGTATCATATTCAAAGTTACTACTAGGTGAAGGTGAAGATATCACCACATGGTTATTTAAACTAGCGACCATCATACAATGAATATGACCACACACAACTCTTAATTCCCCATTGAAATTTGAAATAATATCTTTGAATTCATCTTTGTTTTTTAAACCTATGCCGTCCATGAATTTAATGCCTGTTTCAAATGGAGGATGATGCAGTGCCAAAATGGTGGGTTGTGAGTGAAGATTTTTTAAGGTTTCTTTTAGGTATTCAAGGCTTTTGGGACCTAAATATCCTTCACCTTTTCCCTCTATTAAAGTGTCAAGACCAATGATATTGATATTCCCAATTTTCTTATGCCAATTTAAAGGGCCAGTTTTTGTGAATATTTTGTCAGATTGGAACGCTTCTCTCATATTTTCACGATTATCATGATTGCCGGGTATCACATATGTAGGTAACCCTATTGAAGCCATTATTGATTTAAACCTTTGATAGCTAGCTGGACTGCCATCATCACTTATGTCCCCAGACACCAAAATACCTTCGATATCATTATGTTTATCTTGCAATTGATTTATACGAATTATTAACTTCTCAAGTGTAGAAGCTGTATCTAACACATTTGATACAAGAGGGCCTTTAGCCACAATATGAGTATCTGAAATTTGAAGAATAGTTGTCATTTTATACCGGTTCTGAGAAAAGCTTGAACAAATTGACGTTGAAAGACTAAGAAAGCAATTAATAGAGGTGCTACTGACATCATAGTTGCTGCTGATATTATACTTATATCAACACCATTTTCTGGAGCGCCAAATATTGATAATCCAACAGTGAGAGGCCGAGTATCAGGTGAATTTGTGACAATAAGTGGCCATAAAAAGTTATTCCAGTGAGTTGATACAGAAACTAAAGCATAAGCTAGGTAAGTAGGCTTAGCTAATGGAACATATACTCGCCATAAAATTCCTAATAAACCGCACCCTTCGATGCGGGCGGCTTCATGTAGTTCAATAGGTACAGATTTAAATGATTGTCGCATAAGGAAAATTCCAAACGCACTTGCCATATAAGGCATACCAACTCCAAATAAGGAGTCAAATAAGCCCAATCGAGAAACCATAGCATAGTTTTCAACGATAAGTACTTCTGGTAAAATAAATAACTGCATTAAAACTAAAATGAATACAAAGTTTTTTCCAGGAAAATCAAGTTTTGCAAATGCAAAGCCTGCAAGCGTGGTAAAGAAAAACTGCCCTATCAAAACTATTGTTACCAATAGAAAAGTATTTAAAAAATACTTCAACCATGGGGCACCATCCCAGGCTGTTCGAAAATTATCCAAAGTCCAGGCAGAGGTGATATTGAAGTTCACAGCATCTGAAGTGGTATGAAATGCAGCCCAAAATGCAAATAATAGTGGAGATATCCATATGATAGCCAGGAGAATTGCACCTGCGGTCTCAACATAGTGAGATAACTTGCTCATTGGTAATGCGTCCTTCGATCAAGATAAATAAATTGTATTGCAGCCACTATGCAAAGGACTAGTAATATTAATATTGTCATTGCTGCTGCATGTGGTGCATCAAAAAATGCAAAAGCCATTTCCCATATGTAATATAAAATGAGTTTTGAAGCATCTGATGGACCACCTTTTGTTAAAATGAATAAGTGGTCAATTAACTTTACAGAATTTATCATAGCATTTACCAAGATAAATAATGTTGTAGGCATAAGTAATGGCAAAACTATTCGCCGCGTATATGTCCAACGGCTTGTGCCTTCAATGTCTGCGGCTTCTTTGTAATCTTCGGGAATAGTTTGAAGTGCAGCAAGATAAAATATCATAAAAAAGCCAGCTTCTTTCCATATAGTAACAAATATTATTGCCCATAGTGCTGTTTCAGGTTGTCCTAACCAATTTACAGAGGGTAACCCAAATAATGAACCAATTTGATCAAGAACACCAAGCCCAGGTGTGTAAAAGAATAACCATAAATTAGCAGCAGCAATCATAGGTAATACTGTTGGCGTAAAGTAAGCAGTTCTAACAAAACCACGTGCGGGTATTTTTGAGTTGGCCCATAGTGCCATAGAAAGAGCTATTACAATAGATACGGGAATTGTGATGGCTGCGTAAAAGAGGTTATTTTTCACTATCAGCCAAAATGTAGGATCAGCGAATAGATCACTGTAGTTCTCTAAACCAATGAATTCAGATGGCTTACGGCGTGTATGCCTTGAAAATAGGCTGGAAAAGAAAGTTGCACCTGATGGGTAAAAGGCAAATATTGAAAGCATGAGTGCGGCCGGCGACAGCATAAGCCATCCATAGATAGCCTGTCTTCTTCGTTCTAAATTAATGTGATTACTCATAATACTTACCTTTGATATAAATACCGGCCCTAGAAAATAGGGCCGGTAAAAATTTTTTAACGATATGCTTTAAGCAATCGATCTGCTGCACTTTGTGCTTCACCTAATGCATCTGCAGAAGATTTGGCACCTGTGAGAGCAGATTGGATTGCATTGTTAAGTCCATCACGAACACGAGCTGTTTCAAAGGTTGAAAATTCAGCTACAGCATTTTCCAGCTGGTTTCGCGCAACCAAAGCTGGTGGAAACTCTTTGGTATATGCTTTCAATGCATCAGTTTCATACGCAGCTGGAGATACACCCATATATCCAGTAGCAATAGACCATGCTGCTGCTTGTTCTGGTGATGTCATAAATTCAATAAGTTTCAAGGAAGCTGCCTGCTCTTCTGCTGTAGTATCCTTAAAGATATAGAAATTACCTCCACCTGTTGGAGAGCCTTTTCGAACATTTGCTGGAAGTTCAGCAACGCCAAAATCAAAACTTGCACCCTTTTTAACTGCTGTTAAGTTTCCTGTAGAATGCCACATCATAGAAGTCTGGCCTTCTAAAAATGCCTGTCGCAAAGTACCCCATTCTACTGTACCAGTTGGCATAATACCATGTTCCGTAGATAAAGATTTCCAGAAGTCTAGAGTATCAACAACTGTTGAGTCATCAAAATAAGTTGTTAAGCCGTCTCCTGACATTACTTCTTTTCCATTTTGAATAGCAAGAGCTTGGAACATCCAATATGGGTATCCTGTTGAAGGTATCATCAGGCCATATGTATCATCGTTTGTTAATGCTTTACCTGCTGAAATTAGCTCATCCCAAGTTGTTGGAGGTGCTTCGGGATCTAAACCTGCAGCGCGAAACTGGTCTTTGTTATAATATGCAACAATTGTTGAACGTTGGAATGGTATTCCCCATGTTTTACCTTCAATTGTACCATTTGCCATTAATGCAGGATAAAAACTATTTAGCCATGCTGGGTCGCTTACTAAGTCATCAAATGGTAAGATTAGATCCTGTTCAATCAGGTCATATGCATCAATTGAAAACATAACTGCTAGTTGTGCGCCATCACCTGAATTCAATGCAGACAATGCACGAACACGAGTATCATCGTAGTTTCCAGAATAAACTGCATTTACTTTGATATCAGGATTTTCTGCTTCAAAGTCTGCAACAATTCCGTCAACAACTTGTGTCAAAGAACCACCGACTGCAATCGGATAGTACATTGTCAGTTCTGTATCAGCGCTAGCCGGAATGGCTATACTTGCAGCTAAAGTTGCTGCTATGCTGAGTGATTTTAAATATTTCATTTTATCCTCCCATGGATTTGAAATTGTGTGAAACTATTGTCCATTTATGCGTTCACCTGCAGAGTTGAAGGTGTGCAAATCTTGGTCATCAAATGTGATATCAATTTTTTGACCTGAAGGGACTATGGACAAACCGGGTTGTAGAACGTTCAACCCAATAGTACCTTCATGTTCCAATCCGATAAGAGTTTCGGATCCAAGGAATTCTGCTTCTGAAACGCTACAGGAAAGCCTACCTTCGCCGTCTGGGACAATGGTTATGTTTTCTGCACGCAGACCAATTTTGTTGCCATTTTTTATTCCGTCAATCAGATATGAATCCATCAAGGCCATCGCTGGGGCACCAATGAATTCGGCAACAAATGTATTTTCAGGATGGTTATAAAGTTCGTTTGGCGTGCCTATCTGCTGTATTCGCCCATCTTTCATTAGCACTACTTTATCAGCCATACTCATGGCTTCAGTTTGGTCATGTGTCACGTAGACTACAGTTATTCCAAGATCACGTTGTAACTTTTTTATATCTTTGCGAACAGATGATCGTAATTTTGCATCTAAATTTGATAGGGGTTCATCCATTAAGCATAATCGCTGTCCAGCGACAATCGCACGAGCAAGAGCAACGCGTTGACGCTGACCGCCTGAGAGTTCACCTGGTTTGCGACCTTCAAGACCCTCTAAGCCAGTTATACTCAGGGCACGCGCCATTTTTTCATTGCGCTCAGCTTTAGGTACCTTGCGAACTTTGAGCCCAAAAATAACATTTTCTGCAACTGAAAGGTGAGGAAACAATGCGTAAGATTGAAATACCATTGAAAGATTTCGGTCAGATGCTGCACTCGTTGTGACATCAATACCATCAATATATATTTTGCCCTCATCAGGTATTTCGAGGCCTGCCAATAAGCGTAATGATGTTGATTTTCCACAACCTGAAGGGCCTAAAAGAGCTACGAATGAACCTTCTTCAATCTCTAATGAAATGTCTTCAACGCCTAGTTGTCCATTCCACCGTTTTGCAACATCTTTTAATACAACAAATGATTTTGTACTCATTTTATTCTCTTTCCGCCAACAATAAGCTATCGCCTATGTCATCAAGTAGGTGGTTAAACTCTTTATCTGGGCGTTGATCCAGAATTACATGATCAACATCTTTTATATTTTCGCCATAAGCTGGAGCAATCCGACCAAATTTTGTACAATCCATAACAAGAATTGAAACTTGGGAGTTTTCTCTGATGCGCTCACGAACTCTTACTTCAGAAGCATGAAACTCTAATAAACTTCCATCTTCAGAAACACCTGCGACACCAAAAATTCCAAATTCTGCACGATAACGTCCAAAAAAATCTAATACCTCATCACCTAAAATATCTCTGTCTGGAAGTCTTATTTCTCCACCAGGTAAAATTATTCTGTTGGATAATTCGTCACTCAAAACCATAGCTGCACTAAGGTTATTTGTAATGACTGTTAAATTTTTTCGCCTTCTTAATGCTTTTGCAACACTTAAAGGAGTTGAGCCAATCGATATAAATATAGTTGCCCCATCAGGGATAAGCTTTACAGTAGCTTCTCCAATGTCACTTTTGCCTAATTTGTTTGTGCCAGTGCGCAAATCAAAAGGTGTGTTAAGATATTCAGCTCCAAGCTCTATTCGTCCATGGCGCCGTACTAATTTGTCACTTTCGCAAAGTTTGTCTATGTCACGTCTTATAGTTTGCATGGATACGCCAAGTTTTTCGGCAAGGTCACCTACAGATACTGCCTCATGCTCTAAGACAATTGCAGTGATATCGTCGCGTCTTTTTTGCTTTTTTTTTGACAAATTGAACCCCCCAGATTCGTTTTTTAGTGTATTAAAGAAAAAGCAACAAAACAACAAAAAAAGATGACGATATAAAAAAATACAGTATTTTAATACATATTATCAGAATTTTTGACATTTTGGAATAATTTTTGTTGTTTTGTTGTTTTTATATTTGTGTTATTTTATAACTTATTATAAGATATTTAATACAAGGTTAAATTAGCAAAAATTTACAAATTGGGTTACGCTTTAATGTTAACAACAAAATCAATATTTAAGCGATATGAAGAAATCCGCCATCGAATGCCAAAAACTTCAACTCCTGAAAAATTTCAAGATATTAATTCTCTGCTAGATATTGCAGAGGAGGGATACACATTTGTATTTGATGCATTTGGGGTTCTAAATGTTGGTGAAACTTTAATTTCTGGAGCTGACAAAAGATTAGATCAATTACGTTCAATAGGATGTAATATTAGGATATTAACAAATGCGGCGAGTTACGACCGCAACGGTGCAATCGAAAAGTTCAAACGCTTAGGGTTGTCCATCAATGGAGATGAAATTGTAACAAGTAGGGATGCAACACTACATAGTCTTACATCAGGGGTTTGGGGTGCAATAGCTGCACCCGATGATGAATTAAACGATATCCCAAGAGATTTTATACGAATTGGTAATGACCCAAGAGATTTTGAGTCTGTTGATGGTTTTATATTTCTTTCATCATCTGGCTGGACAGATAGTCAGCAAAAAACTTTAACCAAATCTCTTTTAAAGTCACAGCGACCTGTATTAATAGCAAACGCAGATTTAGTTGCGCCAAGAGACAACGGGTTCTCACTAGAACCGGGTAACTTTGGGCACTTATTGCTAGATCAAGGTGTAGAGGATGTAAATTTCTTTGGTAAACCATTTCCTGAGGTTTATGATTTATTAGAGAAAACTTTAGATAAAGTTGATAATGATAAGATAATTATGTGCGGTGACTCGCTGCATACAGATATCATTGGAGCTGTAGCACGTGGTTGGAAAACAGTTTTAGTAACGCGTGATGGATTGTTTTCTGGATTTGATACACTTGATTTTTGTAAAAGATCAAATTTATACCCAGATTGGCGATTGCCGTGCATATAGAATATATTCAAAGCTTTATGTTGGTTGTGAATTCATATACCTCATTAATAATGAGGTAGAAACTTCAGAAGATTTATTTTTAATGTTAAGCGGGTAGGGCGTTATGATGAATGCTATAAAAGCAATAATCTTTGATCTTGATGGTACCCTTATAAATAGTGCGCCGGATATTCAATTTGCATCAAATGCAGCATTAAGAACTATTAATCGTGACCCACTTGATATTGAAACTATTATTTCTTTTATCGGGAATGGTTCTGAAGTACTAGTGGATCGTTTTGTAGAATTTACTGGAGGTGGCAGTGAAACTCTTAAGCGTAAAGTATTTACTACGTTTATGAACGTCTATGAAGAAAATGTAACAACACTTACAAAGCCTTATCCTGGTGTTATTGATGCTTTGAGTGGATTTAAAGCTAGAGGTATAAAGCTGGGAATTTGTACGAATAAGCCAAATGATCTTGCAAATAAAATTTGTGTAAATTTAGATATTGCAAAATATTTTGATGTTATATGTGGATCAGTGGCAAACAAGCCAAAAAAACCTGATCCATATTTATTAAAAAGTTGTGTTAATGCTATGGAATGTAATCTAGATGAGATTGCATATGTTGGTGATAGTACTATTGATTTTGATACAGCAATGAATGCTTCAATAAACTTTTATTTATTTTCTGGTGGATATCTTAATAGGCCTTATCCAAATTTTCATAAATGTATTCAGTTTAATGATTGGAAAAATATTAACATTAATTATAATTCTTAACACATTGTTTTTATTTGTTTATTATAAAATTTAACTTTTTTTAGATTATCATATCCATTTTAAAACGAAAAAAACCGAACATTCATTATTGATGTTTAGTTTGAATTAGTGTTCGATCACTTCACTAAGATATATTTTTATTTTACTCAGGGAGGATTACTATGAATTTAATAAACTCACTTTTGTCAGGCGCAGCGTTAACTTTAACGATGGCATTGGCAGCGCCTACATTTGCAAACGATTGCCCTAGAGGTGATCTAGATACACGCTATTGTGACGCAAATGGCGATCTCATAGCTGATACACCAACGGATGCATCAGAATTGGTTGATCCAGATACTTTAATCTTTGCTTACACACCAGTTGAAGATCCAGCTGTTTATAAAACTGCTTGGGCAGATTTTTTGACACACTTGGAAAAAGAAACTGGTAAATCGGTTGTGTTTTTCCCAGTTCAAAGTAATGCGGCTCAGATTGAAGCTATGCGTTCGGGACGTTTACACATTGCAGGATTCAATACTGGCTCAAATCCATTGGCAGTTAACTGTGCAGGATTTAATCCGTTTACTATAATGGCCTCAAAAGATGGAAATTTTGGTTATGAAATGGAGATAATTACATATCCCGGATCTGGAATTGAAAAAGTAGAAGATATTAGAGGCAAACAATTAGCCTTTACATCTCCAACGTCTAATTCTGGATTCAAAGCACCATCTGCTATATTGAAAGGTGATTTTGATATGTTGCCAGAGCGTGATTTTGAGCCTGTTTACTCAGGAAAGCATGATAATTCAATTCTTGGTGTTGCAAATAAGGACTATATGGCAGCATCTATTGCAAATTCAGTTAAATCTCGCATGATTAGTCGTGAAGTTATCAAGGCTGAAGATGTTAAGGTTATTTATAAGTCGCAAACATTCCCAACAACGGGTTTTGGTACTGCGCACAACCTCACGCCTGAGTTAAAATCAAGTATTCGAAATGCATTTTTTAATTTTGAATGGGCTGGTACATCATTAGAAGCTGAATTTGAAAAATCAAATGAAGGTCAATTCTTAGAAATGACTTATCAAGAATTTTGGGAAGTTATCAGAAAAATTGATACTGCAAACGGCGTAAGCTACGCTTGTCAATAAAAATACAAAGGGCGAACTTATTTGTTCGCCCTTTTATATATATCGGAGAAATTTATGCTAAAGCTTGATAAACTAGTCAAAACTTATAAAACTGGAGACCAAGCATTAAAAGCTGTGGATATTGAAATTCCCAAAGGGCAAGTTTTAGCTTTAATAGGACCATCTGGTGCGGGAAAATCTACTCTAATTAGATGTATTAATAGACTGGTTGAACCTACATCGGGTCACGTTTACCTGAATGATGTTGAGCTCACGTGCCTATCTACATCTGCTTTAAGGCGAGAACGTAGGCGCATGGGGATGATATTCCAAGAATACGCATTGATAGAGCGTTTAACAGTTATGGAGAATGTTTTATCTGGGAGATTAGGGTATGTTGGTTTCTGGCGAAGTTTTTTACGTAAATTTCCACAAAGTGATGTTGATGAGGCATACAGATTGCTTGATCGAGTTGGTCTCGCAGAGATGGCAGATAAGCGCGCTGATGAACTTTCTGGAGGGCAAAGGCAAAGAGTAGGAATATGTAGGGCTCTGATTCAAAATCCAGCATTACTACTGGTTGATGAACCAACAGCTTCTCTTGATCCTAAAACTTCTCGCCAAATTATGCGTTTAATTTGTGAATTATGCCAAGAAAGAAACTTAGCAGCGATAATAAATATTCATGATGTTGCACTTGCTCAGATGTTTGTTCAGCGAGTAGTAGGTTTACGGTTTGGCGCAGTGCAATTTGATGGTCCACCTGAAAACCTAACGCCTGAAGTTCTTACGATGATTTATGGTGAGGAAGATTGGGAAGCGACAATAGAAAAAATTGAAGATGAAGATGAAGCAGATTTGTTATGAGCGTAGATAATTTTAATGTTCAAACGAAACTTGGGCAACCGTGGAAAAGGCCTCCGTTTATTCAAACAAAACTACTTAGATGGACTATTATTTTTGGTATAATAGCATATTTAATAGCGGCATATTTGTCAGTAGATGTGAATTGGTCCCGCGTTTATGAAGGTTTGGAACGTGGTAAAAAGTTTGTTTTAGCTTTTACTAATCCAGATTTTACATCGCGATCTTCAGATATTTGGAGTGGAATGATTGAAAGTATAATCATGACAGTAACATCTTCTGTTGTTGGAATTGGTATATCTATTCCAATTGCACTAGGAGCAGCCCGTAATGTTGCACCATTACCAATTTATTTAATTTGTAGGGGAATAATAGCAATTAGTCGGGCTTTGCAAGAAATAATAGTTGCAATTTTATTGGTTGCTATATTTGGTTTCGGACCACTAGCTGGCTTTTTAACTCTAAGCTTTGCTACAATTGGCTTTTTGTCAAAACTTCTAGCTGAAGATATTGAAAGTATGGATAAAGTTCAAGCAGAAGCAATAAAAGCTTCAGGTGCTAAATGGACGCAATGGATTAATTATGGTGTTCAACCACAAGTTATGCCGCGATTAATTGGCCTAAGTATTTATAGAGTAGATATAAATTTTCGCGAAAGTGCTATCCTAGGATTGGTAGGTGCTGGAGGGATAGGTGCTACCCTTAATACTGCATTTGATCGATATGAATATGATACCGCTGCAGCTATATTATTACTAATTATATTAATTGTTATGGCTTTAGAATATATCTCTGGCATAATCAGGGCGAGGGTTCAATAATGCCATCACATGATAACAACGGTTTGAAAGTTTGGCAAAAACGAACCAATCGCGAAAGTATATTCCATTGGCTATTATGGTTAATTGGGATTATGATTTTTACATATTGCTGGCAACAAATTTCAAAATCAACAACTTGGTTCTTTGTTTGGGATGCCCCAAGAATAGCTACTGATTTATGGACACGCGCTACACCACCTAAGTGGGAATATATATCTCAATTGGGTAAACCTATTTGGGATACTTTGAATATTGCTACACTTGGAACATTATTTGCATTGATAATAGCTGTTCCTGTTGCATTTCTTGCTGCAAGAAATACCACTCCCTCAAGATTTATCATTAGACCAATTGCTTTGCTAATAATTGTTTCAACCCGCTCGATTAATTCACTCATTTGGGCTCTTTTATTAATTGCAATTATTGGGCCAGGAGTTTTTGCTGGAATTATCGCAATTGCGATACGCTCGATTGGTTTTTGTGCTAAACTGCTTTACGAAGCAATTGAAGAAATTGATGCAACTCAAGTTGAAGCTATCAGTGCAACAGGGGCATCTCGTTGGCAGGTTATGGTTTATGGTATCGTACCTCAAATAATGCCTGCTTTTGCTGGTATTTCTGTTTTTAGGTGGGATATCAATATTCGTGAAAGTACTGTTTTGGGTTTAGTCGGTGCTGGTGGCATTGGGTTGCAACTTTCGGCGTCTCTAAATGTGTTGGCTTGGCCACAGGTTTCTCTTATTTTACTTGTTATATTATTAGCTGTTGTTATTTCTGAGTGGGTATCAGCCAAAGTTCGTGGTGCAATCATTTAGAAATTACTAACTTGAATAAAATAGGATAAAATTTTGCAAACTAATGAAGCCTTCTTAGAGTATGAATCTGTACGCCATAGACTTCCCGCCGTGTCTGAAATCGGCCAATGTCTGCATTTGTCAAATTTAGAAGATTTAATAGATGAAATTGATGTATTCTTACTTGATGCTTTTGGTGTTTTGAATATTGGGAATACTGCAATCGAAGGAGTTCCTGAAAGAGTTTCAAAACTTCAAAGTATTGGAAAAAGGGTAATAGTAGTCTCAAATGCTGGTGGTTTTCCTCATGCATTATTAATGAAGAAATATGCTGACTTAGGATACAATTTTGACACAGAAGATGTGATAACGAGCAGAAAAGCACTGTTTAGAGGATTGTCAGAACTTCCAACTCAAAAATATGGTTTAATGGCAACTAAAAGTTTGGGTCATGCTGACTTAGAAAATATTAATGTAACATATCTTTCTGAAAATATTATTGATTATGATAATTCGGATGCATTTCTTTTACTAGGTAGCGCAGTCTGGACTGAAGATCGTCAAGAAATGTTGTTAGATTCTTTGAAACGTAATTCTCGTCCAGTTTATGTGGGTAACCCTGATATCGTTGCACCCCGTGAAGGAGGATTTTCTATTGAACCGGGAAGCTTTGCACACAGGGTTGCTGATACGACCGGCATTTCCCCAGTATTTTATGGAAAGCCCTTTGGAAATATTTTTGATCTCGCATTTAAAAGGCTAGGTGAATTTGACCCCGAAAGAACGGTTATGGTTGGAGATAGTTTGCATACAGATATATTAGGTGGCCATATCGCGGGTCTTAAAACAGCCCTAGTTGCTGGGCATGGATTTTTTGCAGGTCAAGATATTAAAAAACCTATTGAGATATCTGGAATTAAACCAGATTTTATTTTAGCCAACCCTTAAAGTTAAATTCAAAATTTTTATTAGCTAAAAATAAGTTTCCTTCTTTTTCTAATTTTTAGAATTAAACTGGCTTACCAAAAACAATTAGAACTGCGTATTTTTTTCGCTTACATCCTTGGACTGGGGGAGGGTCTTCACCGGGCTTTAGAGGAAACACATTTTGATTAGCATTTACTGGTGAGCATGTTCCTAATCCATTCTCTGGTGTATATCGTGTAGATCGGCATGGCCCATGTGTTACATTTGCTATAGTTTTATTATCTGAGAGTGACCAAGCTTGTGTTCCGGTGGTGTCTGGAGGCTCAACTGTAAGCAAAGAAATATGTTCTTCACCATTTGTCACATAATACTTACCTGCGGGCATTGGAAACTCTGGAGCTTTCATTATTAATCCGTTTTCGTCTAGCCACCAATCGTCGATATTAAATCTCCAACCTGCAGGAGCAATATTTCCAGCTTTTTGTAAGAGTTTATAAAACCGCAACCATACTCCAATTGGTCCAGGATCTATTCTCCACAGCCCCCATGTTTCAGCGCCAGTTCCTGAAGTTGAATTACCTTGTGCAAGTGCAGCAATGTATTGAGTTCTTATTCGTTTAAATTTGGTTTGTGCTAAAGTTTGACTACTTACCCCCACAGTTAGGGAGCTTAACAAAAGTGTAATCCATTTGCGCCTTGTGATACGTGTTATGTTTTTCATTTAAATCTCGTGATAATAAATACTATGTATAATATGTGTCTAATTTCAAATTAGAAAACATAAAATTTTTTTCATATTTACTTATGCGCAGGTTTATAACGTTTGGTTGATGAACCAATTGTCAATTCTGCTTCTAGTAAAATTCCTTGTTTTTCTTGATTAGGGTTGTCTATGGCATCAAGTAAAAGATTTGCACTTTTATACCCAGCTTCTCGTACTGATGATTTTGCTGATGTAAATAATGGAATTTTTCCTTCGTCACGAAAATAAGATAGATCATCGTCAAAAATTAGAACAGAAATATCACGACCAATCTTTAAGTTTTTATCTTCGAGTGCTCGCCTTATCCCAATTGCTAATATTATTGAAGAAGATATAATTGCTGTAGGTGCATTTTTAGCTTCAAGTAATTTCAATGTACTTGTATATCCAAATGGTTCAGTCATATCACCGCTGTAAATTTTTGTTGTGTCAGTATCTAACTGGTTTTTTGTTAATGCTCGAGAATACCCAGCCGCCCGACGCATTGCAAAATCCATATCAGGATTGCCATTAATCAAACCAATGGAATTGTGGCCAAGATCTAATAGAAATTCTGTAGCCCTAAAAAAAGCATTTTCATTATTCACATCAACCCAGTTATAATTTTCTTGAACTCCACTCGAACGACCGTGAACAACAAATGGCAGGCCAAGTTTATTTAACATAGCTATTCTATTGTCATTAATTTTTGGTGCGTGAACCACAACTCCATCAACTGCTGAACGAGCTGCTAAATCTTTATATATTTCAACCTCATCTTCATCTTTTGCTAAAGTAAGCATCAAATCATAATTACCTTCTTTATATCTTTCAGTTGCACCTGCTATGAAGTCTGAGAAGATTGGATTTACCAGTTCATGCTCTTTTGAAGAGCTAATGATATGCGCGATTGTCATAGACTTACCTGATGCTAATCTTTTCGCTCTAGTGTTAGGTAGGTAGTTATATTTTTTTGCTGCTATTTGGACGCGATGACGTGTTTTCTCATTTACTTCTGGAAAGCCATTCAATGCTCTACTCACGGTTGTTTGTGAAAGTTCAAGGATAGACGATAGTTGTTTAAGATTTGTAATGTTTTTCAAAGCGCTTCCAGACCATCAACTCTATTATAATTTTTAGATTAATTTAGATATTAATATATAAAATATATATATCAATAAAGAATTTATATTCTTTTGTCAGTTGACTCTATGCTTGTAATCTGATTATTTTTAGGGATAATTCAAAGCGCTTTGAATGCTGGACAGAAATGTCCTGCTTGCAAACTGTAAACAAATATGCAGATCTATTAAGGATTATCGAAAGAAAATGTTCTATAGCCTATTTTCTGGGGATTTATAATTAACACTATTGGGAGGTACTATATGTCTTTAACAAAAAAATATTTAAGTTTAACAGCTTTTACTGCAGCATCTTTTGCTTTTGCAAGTTTTGCACAGGCAGACGTTTGTGATACACCGTCAAAATTAGGTGATATTGGGAATTTTGCTGGTGAAGTTATTACCGTTGCCGGATCTATGGAAGGCAAAGATGAAGAAATGTTAGTCAACACAGTCAGTTGCTTCGAGAAAGCGACTGGTGCCGTTGTAAAGTATTCAGGTTCACGTGATTTTGCTGCGTTAATTGTTGCAGATTTACGATCTAATAACGCACCTAATATATCAATCTTTCCTCAACCTGGTCTAGCCGGTGATATGGCAAAAGAAGGCCATTTGGTTCCACTTGGTGATGAGTTAGCATCATGGATGACTAACAACTATGGTGCTGGATCATCATGGGTAGATCTTGGAACTTATTCTGATGCATCAGGTAAAAAAGATTTCTACGGTTTTGCTTACAAAATGGATCTAAAATCATTGGTTTGGTATTCACCAGAACAATTTGAAGATAATGGATATGAAATTCCAACAACAATGGAAGGTCTTATTGAGCTATCTGATCAAATGGTAGCTGACGGTAATACACCTTGGTGTATTGGTGTTGAGTCAGGAAATGCTACTGGATGGACAGCAACAGATTGGATGGAAGATTTAATGTTGCGCACAGCTTCACCTGAGAAGTATGATATGTGGGTATCAAATGAACTACCTTTCAATAGTCCTGAAGTATTAAATGCAATGGAGGTTTATGGGCAGTTCTCAAGAAACGATGATTATGTTGCTGGTGGCGCTTCCTCAGTTGCTACAACATTCTTTGGTGATGCTCCAAAAGGATTATTTTCATCACCTGCAAGTTGCTTAATGCACCGCCAGGCATCATTTATACCGGCATTCTTTCCTAAAAAAGGTGAAGAAGTTGCGAATGGAGAAGCAGACTTCTTTTATTTTCCACCATATGAGTCAGCAAATTTAGGTAATCCTGTACTTGGTGCGGGGACTTTATGGACTATGACAAAAGATTCACCTGCAACACGTGCATTCTTTGAGTTTATGACTGAAGCATCAGCACATGAAGCATGGATGTCACAAGGAACTTTCCTTACTGCTCATAAAGGCGCAGATTTATCTGCTTACGCAACACCAGCATTGCGCAAACAAGGTGAAATTCTTTCTAATGCAACGACATTCCGTTTTGATGCATCAGATTTAATGCCTGGTGCAATCGGTGCAGGAGCTTTTTGGTCAGAAATGACAGCTTTTGCTAATGGTCAGGACGCAAAAACAACTGGTGACAATATTCAGGCAGCTTGGGATGCCATAAAGTAATATTGCTAAATAAAAAAATTGGAGCGCAGAGTTCTCTTTGCGCTTCTTTTTATTATATCATTAGAAGACATTATTTAATAAAATTTGGGCATTAATATGAGATCGTTAAAACCAGTAATAGCAAGTAATGGTTTCGCAATATTGCTTACTGTTGTTTTTTTATTACCCATAACAGCTATATTCCTTTTTGTATTTACAACCCCAATTGACACTATGCTTGCTAAGTTTGGTCTCTGGTTGCATGCTGTAAATGAATGGTCTTTCTCTGAATTTGATACAGAAGAAAGATTTTCAAAAATTGGTTTTGCAATTCGATCAGTAATTATTGCAGTTGGCATTTCATTTCTGTACTTTTGGATTACAAATTGGCTAAATATGAACCTTGCGATGTACAGAGAGAAAACATCAATAGGTAGGCAATCAAATATAGTTGAGTCAATTCAACCTTGGATTTTTGTAGGTCCAACTCTTGTTTTGTTATTATTATTTTTACTTGTTCCAGCTCTTTCTACATTAAGTCTATCATTTCAAGAGTCTGACGGTACTTTGTCTTCTCGTAATTATGCGTTTTTATGGGACTCAAGTGCACTTGGCTATCTTCAATTCCGATTGGCAATGCGAAATAGTCTGATGTGGTTAATTTTAGTTCCTTCTGTATGTATTATCTTAGGGTTGTTAATTGCTGTATTGGCAGACTCAGTGCGATGGGGGGTAATAGCAAAAACATTTATTTTTGTACCACTCGCGATATCTTTTGTCGGGGCAGCAGTAATTTGGCGAAACATATTTGCTGGTGGTGGCATTGAAGCTCTTGAAACTATAAATGGCTCAACTCCATCTTATCAAATTGGTCTTCTTAAGTCTCTTTTGGGTCATACGGCTGAATATAATGAACCACTTTATAGTTTAAAGTTTTGGGGAAATTTTTTCTTGATGTGGATATTAGTTTGGGTTCAAACCGGGTTTGCAATGGTTATTTTTTCAGCAGCATTGAGGGGTGTTCCAGAGGACACAATTGAGGCTGCAACTATTGATGGAGCTAATCCATTTCAAATGTTTTTTAGAGTAAAACTTCCACAAATATACTCCACAGTTTTAGTTGTATGGACTACATTGGTTATATTAGTTCTTAAAGTTTTTGATATTCCATATGCATTATCTGCAAATGATGACGATAAATTACTACTTGCCACAATGATGGAAAATGCACGAAATAATTGGTCAATTGGTGGAGATAATGTTGATAATCTTTATGCTGCAATAGCCGTGATGTTGATGCTGACTGTTGTGCCAAATATGGTTTTCAATGGTTGGCGCATTAGGCGTGAACAAAAAGAGCTTGGTAATTGAGGTATTTGAAAAATGATAACTAAATCACTAAGTCATTTTGTTTTAGGTTTAATAGTCTTTATATGGATAGTACCATTTATTGCACTGGTTTCGACTTCACTCCGTTCAGAAACAGAAGCTAAAACTGCAGGTTTTTGGACAGCTTTTACACCTACTGAATTAGGTCATAGATTTAGCACTCATGATAAAAGTGAGAAAATTGAAATATTTACCATGAATGGAAACATATTTGAGAGACTAAACAAAGATAAAGAAAGTTTTATCATATCTGGTGAGATAAAATCGATTTTAATTAAACAAAGGATTGCTGACCCTGAAAAGCCTGGAAAAACAAAATTAATTAGAAAACTTGTGCCTGCAGGTGAAGTTATGAATGTTCGAGGAGGAGATTTTGTATTCTCGAAAAATGGAGATTTTTCTTGGTCATTTTCTGAAAAAACATTACCAAAACCAAAAAAATTGGATGTTTTTATAGATCAAAACCCAATCTTTGGAACAGATGCTTATATTGAAGTTTTATTTGATAATAAAAATGTACCCAATGCACTGATATCTTCATTCATAGTAACTATACCTGCAACAATAATTCCTATCACTATTGCAGCATTTGCGGCCTATGCATTTGCTTGGATGCAATTTCCGGGGCGTGATTGGCTGTTTGTTATTGTAGTATCCTTGATGGTGGTGCCAACGCAATTAGCATTTTTACCAATATTACAAGGGTTTAGTGGAATTGCTTCATGGGCCACAGCTTTAAATCAATGGGTTACTGATTGTGAGTTAACTGATAGCTGCCAAGTGGCTTCTAAATCATTTGCAAGTTTATGGATTACCCATACAGCCTTTGGCCTCCCATTGGCCATTTATTTGCTGCGAAACTATATTGTAGGATTGCCAAAAGAACTTCTCCAGAGTGCACGTATTGATGGTGCAAGTCATTTGCAAATTTTTACTCGTTTAATAATACCACTTTCTGTTCCTGCATTGGCATCGTTTAGTATTTTTCAATTTCTATGGGTATGGAACGATCTAATTGTTGCATTATACATCGGTCCAAATAATGCATCAGATTTAGTTTTTCCAATTCGACTCCAAAAACAGCTTGGAACATTTAAGGATCAATTGCATCTCTTGAACGCTTCAGCAGTTATTTCTATGATTGTTCCAGTTTTAGTTTTCTTATCAATGCAAAGATATTTCATCCGAGGATTACTTGCCGGATCTGTTAAGGGAGGATGATAGATGTCTGATTTGAAGTGGTGGGAAACGGCCGTCATATACCAAATTTACCCACGATCTTTTCAGGATTCTAATGGTGATGGAGTAGGTGATCTGCCAGGTATAACATCTCGACTTGAATATATATCAAACTTATGTGTGGATGCTATTTGGATAAGCCCATTTTTTGAATCACCTCAGAAAGATTTTGGATATGATGTATCGGATTATTGTAATATAAATCCAGAATATGGGACGCTTAAAGATTTTGATGTATTAATCGCAAAAGCTCATAGTCTAGGCTTGCGTTTGATGATAGATATTGTTCCTGCCCATTGTTCTGAGGCGCATTCCTGGTTTCAAGAAAGCCGTAAATCAAGGAATAATCCCAAATCTGATTGGTTTCATTGGGTTGACCCTTTGCCAGATGGGTCAGCTCCAACTAATTGGTTGTCTTTTTTTGGAGGCCAAGCTTGGTCATGGGAGCCACTCAGGCAACAATATTATCTACATAATTTTTTGCCAAGTCAGCCAAACTTAAATCATGCTAATCATGAAGTTTGTGAAGCATTTGAGAATATTGCTAAGTTTTGGTTTGACCGAGGAGTTGATGGGTTTCGTATGGATGCTGTTCATACAATAAATGCTGATAAACCGCCCTACAAAAACAATCTTGCAAAACCCAATTTTAAAACAGGAATTTTACCACAAGAACAACAACCATTTTTTCGCCAATTACATGACACCGCTCAACTTAATCAGAATTCAATTCAAGGCTTTATTGAAAAATTTAGAAAGGTTGCCGATAGTTATGAGGGTGATCGATTTCTGATGGGTGAATTACATGGTGATGATCCCGTATCAGCAAGTAAGTCATTTACAGCAACAGGTCGCTTGCATGCTACTTATAACTTTAATTTACTGGAATGGGCTGGATTAAGTGTTGAAGGTATAAGATCTGCAATAGCATCTGCAATTGATGCTTTCAATGGAACTGGCCGACTTGCATTTGCATTTTCTAATCATGATGTACCTAGATCGGCAACCCGTCAATTAGATGCTTTAGGTTTAAAGCAAGACCAGCAAGAGGCACTTCAATTGCTTCTATTGAAGCTAGAAGTTTGTTTAATTGGGTCTACATGCATTTTTCAAGGAGAAGAGTTAGCATGTGCAGATGTTCAAGATATTCCCCTTGATTTAATGCAAGATCCGTGGGGAAAGGAATTTTCACCAGTATTTTTGGGGCGAGACACATGTCGAACACCAATGGTATGGAGCAAGGAAAGTAATAGTTGGGGTGATTTTTCAACTGCAGATAAAACTTGGCTGCCAATATCTAAAGAACATCTTGAAAGAGCGGGAATTGATGAGATGAATAGACCTGAATCTGTTTATAACCAATTTTCCTCCTTCCTTAAATGGCGTAAAACTCAGCCAGCAATTATGGCAGCAAATACTATGGAATTAATAAATAGCAGAGATCATCAAATAATTTTTGATAGGATATCAAATAATCAATCTCTTAGATGCTGTTTTGATTTTAATACTTTAACTACATCTTTTTCGGAGAATTAAATGGCTCAAGTTGAATTAAGAGGCGTAAATAAATCTTTTGGTAAAACTGAAGTTATTCGCAATGTTGAATTGGAAATTAATAAAGGTGAATTTGTCGTTTTTGTTGGACCTTCAGGATGTGGAAAGTCAACTCTCCTGAGATTGATTTCTGGTTTAGAGTCATTGAGCAGTGGTGATATAGTTATAGCTGATAACATTGTTTCAGATTTGCCTCCCTCAAAAAGAGGTATTGCGATGGTTTTTCAATCCTATGCTCTTTATCCGCATATGACAGTTTTTCACAACATGGCCTTTTCATTAGACCTGCAGGGGGTTGCAAAAAAAGAAATCAAAGAGAGAGTTGAAGCTGCTGCCAAGATATTACAAATGGAAGAATTGCTAGACAGGCGGCCTGCTGCTTTGTCGGGAGGGCAAAGGCAAAGAGTTGCAATTGGTAGAGCCATAGTAAGAAATCCAGACGTATTTCTATTTGATGAACCTCTATCAAATTTAGATGCGGCACTGAGGCATGATACTAGGGTTGAAATAGCAAGGTTGCATTCCCAATTAGGAGCAACAACAATTTATGTGACCCATGATCAAGTTGAAGCAATGACACTTGCAGATAAAATTGTCGTTTTAAAGGATGGTGAAGTCATGCAAGTTGGGACACCGATGAAATTATTTAACTCACCTGAAAATGAGTTTGTTGCTGGATTTTTAGGGTCTCCTAAAATGAATTTTTTTAGTGGATATTTAGATAATATATCAGAAAATCGTACAAAAGGTGTATTTCAAGGAGATACATATAAAGTTGATGGAATAAGACTCGTGTCACAAGACAAGGGTGTTGGTGACAACATAAAGCTAGGCGTTAGACCACAACATTTATATTTGGATAAAAATGGTCCAATTAAGGGTAAGGTAATATTAGTCGAGCAATTAGGTACTGAAATTATAATTGAATTAGAAACATCTGATAATATATTTTTTAGATTTACCTCACCAGAAAACCCTAATCTTACAATTGGTCAATCTGCTACTTTTAATTTTAAAGCAGAATTTGCACATCTATTCTGAATATTTATCGATAATGAATTTATAAAATTTACCATTTGATAAATTTTTTGAATGGATGTAACCTGATTCCAACATTTATTAATTTTGGGAGGCATTAATGGCGCATTCAATTTCTTCATCGGGTATAGTATCAGGTCGTCTTGATGATGATTTGTTAAATAAGAATTTTGAAGACCTTCATGCACCTTTGTCTAATCATGAAGCATTGGTAGCTTCTGATAGGTGTTATTTTTGTCATGATGCGCCTTGTATGACAGCTTGTCCAACATCAATAGACATTCCGTTGTTTATTAGACAAATAGCAACTGGTACCACTGATGCGTCTGCAAAAACTATTCTTTCACAGAATATCCTAGGTGGAATGTGCGCTCGCGTTTGTCCAACTGAGACTCTTTGTGAAGAAGCATGTGTCCGTGAAGTTTCGGAAGGTAAGCCAGTAGAAATTGGTCGATTACAAAGATTTGCTACAGATAACCTAATGGCAAAAAATATTCATCCTTTTTCAAGGGATTCAAATTCTGGCAAGAAAGTTGCTGTAATTGGTGCTGGCCCGGCAGGATTAGCTTGTGCACACAAACTAGCAACATTAGGACACGAAATTACTATTTATGAAGCTAGAGAGAAAGGTGGGGGTCTAAATGAATTTGGTATCGCTGCCTACAAATCAATTGATAATTTCGCCCAAAAAGAACTTGACTGGCTTTTATCTATAGGTGGAATAAAAATTGAATATGGTAAAGAGATTGGATCTGAAATTAATTTGGATCAATTACAATCTGATTATGATGCAATCTTTATTGGTATGGGCTTATCTGGAGTGAATTCTCTTCGATGTGAAGGAGAAGACTTACAAAATGTTAACGATGCTGTGAGTTTCATATCAGACTTAAGACAGGCAGATAGTTTTTCAAATGTTAAAGTTGGTAGAAATGTTGTCGTAATTGGGGGTGGAATGACTGCAGTTGATGCAGCAGTTCAGTCTAAACTTTTAGGCGCACAGAATGTATCCCTTGTTTATAGACGAGGTAAAGAAGATATGAGTGCTTCTGTTTACGAACAAGAGCTTGCTACATCTAAGGGTGTACGTATCATATATAATGCGACACCGTTAGAAATTACGGGAAATGAGTCATTAATGGATGTAAAGTTTGGGTATACTGAAACAATTAAAAGTCAATTAAAACAGACTGGTGAGACGTTTAGTTTACCTGCAAACCAGGTCCTCAAGGCAATTGGCCAAAATTTATCTAATCAATCTGATACATTGAAAATAATAGATGGAAAAATTAACGTTAATGAACACGGTCAAACAAATATATCAAATATTTGGGCTGGTGGTGATTGCGCAATTGGAGGCGATGACCTCACTGTAACAGCTGTAGCTCAAGGGCGTGATGCAGCAGTTCACATTAACACTCAACTAATGAAATAGAATAGGAAAGAAGGTACATAATATGGCAGATCTTACCAGTAATTTTGTTGGCATAAAATCACCAAATCCCTTTTGGTTAGCTTCAGCACCACCGACGGATAAGGAATATAATGTTAGGCGTGCATTCGAAGCAGGTTGGGGTGGCGTAGTTTGGAAAACGCTTGGATCTGAGGGGCCACCAATAGTCAATGTCAATGGACCCAGATATGGTGTGGTTCATGGTGCCGATAGAAGAGTTTTAGGATTAAACAATATTGAACTAATAACCGACAGAGATTTGTTTAAAAATCTTGATGAAATTAAAAGAGTAAAAAAAGATTATCCAGATCGTGCTATTGTAGTTTCAATAATGGTTCCGTGTGAAGAAGAAGCTTGGAAAACTATTTTGCCGCTTGTCGAAGAAACTGGTGCAGATGGAATTGAACTGAATTTTGGTTGTCCTCATGGAATGGCTGAGCGAGGTATGGGATCAGCAGTTGGTCAAGTGCCAGAATATGTTGAAATGGTCACAAGCTGGTGCAAAAAATATTATTCGAAACCAGTTATTGTGAAACTCACACCAAATATTTCGGATATCAGAAAACCTGCAGCCGCAGCACAAGCTGGTGGTGCAGATGCAGTTTCACTCATAAATACAATTAGTTCAATTATTTCAGTTGATTTAGATGTAATGGCTCCTAACCCAACAATTGATGGTAAGGGAACACATGGAGGCTATTGTGGGCCTGCAGTTAAACCTATTGCTATGAATATGGTTGCTGAAATAGCGCGCAATCCTGAAACAGCAAATTTGCCTATCTCTGGAATAGGAGGAATAACTAGTTGGAGAGACGCAGCAGAATATATGGTTTTAGGATGTGGAAATGTACAAGTATGTACTGCAGCCATGACGTATGGCTTCAAAATAGTTCAAGAAATGATTAGTGGCTTATCACAATGGATGGATGAAAAAGGTTATGCCTCAACTGAAGATTTTGTTCGTCAGGCTGTTCCAAATGTAACAGATTGGCAATATTTGAACTTGAATTATGTATCTAAAGCATCAATTAATCAAGACGATTGCATAAGTTGTGGGCGCTGTTACGCCGCATGTGAAGATACATCTCATCAAGCAATATCAATGACTGAAGATCGAAAATTTAGTGTGATTGATGCTGAATGTGTTGCGTGTAATTTATGCGTCGAGGTCTGCCCTGTTGAAAATTGCATAACAATGGTTCAACAAGAGCCAGGTATAATTGATCCACGTACAAATAAAGTTGTTGAAGAGAAACATGGTGACTGGACTACTCATCCAAATAACCCAAGTGTTTTTGCAGCTGAATAAAGATCTTTTATGACTTCAGAGGTTAAAGGGCATCTTGCAATGCTTTGCTTTTCAGCATTCATTGCGGGGTCATTTGCGCTTGGAAGTATGATTTCTAACAATTTATCTCCACTTATTGTTACGGTAATTAGGTTTATGATTACCGCACTTTTTTTAGGTGGACTAATTTATTTCACACAAACTATTAAAAAAATATATTTTATATCGCCATGGCGATATCTGTTTTTGGGCTTATGTGTAACTTTATATTTCGTATTAATGTTTGAAGCATTGAAAACCTCTTCTGCAATTTCTTTATCTGTAGAGTTTACTATGGCACCATTTATCAGCGGTTTGTTTGGTTACTTTCTTCTTGGTCAAAAAATAAACCTAAGAATATTTATTGCTCTAGTTATTGGCGCCATTGGTGCGATTTGGGTTATCTTTAACGGTGATATAAGCCACCTTTTGGATTTTAGAATTGGCCGTGGAGAGCTTCTTTTCTTTATTGGAATGTCTTTTTATGCACTTCATGTCCCTCTAGTTAGAAAATTAAATTATAACGAGCCACCACTTATTTTTACATTTGGCATAATAGTTGCAGCACTGTTCATCTCATTTGTTTTTTCTTTTGGAGAAATTATGAATGCAAACTTTAAATCAATCACAAAATATGACTTCTTTATAATTTTATACTTGGCTATATTTGCGAGTGCCGCAACATTCTTATTGATCCAATATGCCGCTCTTAAATTACCATCTGTAAAGGTAATGGCACATACTTACTTAACTCCAACTTGGGTAATAGTTTGGTATATTTTTATGGGAAAAGATGGTCCATTAGCTTCAGATTACATCGGAATATCTTTTACTATAATTGCTTTATTTCTTTTGTTGAAAGAACAAACAGGAAAATAGTTTATGGCATGAGCATTGTGCTGAACATTTTCTTTAAAAATGGAGCTGCAGTATCAAATGGGTCAACAGTCTCATCATTCAGTACTGAACGCACTTGAATATCAAAATCAGCATAGTGTTGCGTTGTTGCCCATATTGAAAAAAATAAGTGATGAGGGTCAACTTCTGCAATTTTGCCTTGAGCAGCCCATTTTCTTATAATTTTTGCTTTTTCAGAAACTAAATCTTTAAGTGAACCTTGTAATTCGGGAAGAACATGTGGGGCTCCTTGTAGTATTTCATTGGCAAAAAGTTTACTTTCTCTTGGAAAATCACGGGCCATATTCAATTTTTGTTCAATGTACTTACAAATTTCTTCAACAGGTGGATTATTTTCATTTATTTCATGTAAAGGAGCTAACCATGTTTTAAGTAATTTTTCTAATAATGATATATGAATAGCTTCTTTGTTATCAAAGTAATAAAGTATATTTGGTTTCGATAGATTTGCTCGATTTGCAATCATATCAATAGTTGAACCCCTGAAGCCAAAATCTGAGAAAACATCTAAAGCAGCTTCTAGGATCACATCAGTCTTTTGACGTTGTATCCGAGTTGTTTTTTTTGTTGTTTCTGATCTGGCCATTAAATTTATACCTATTTGATATCAAG
>Ga0206126_10000239_pt1 | contig 74010 bp, 58 predicted proteins | sample Helgoland_Spring_5_FD_148621 | JGI IMG/M metagenome (GOLD analysis project Ga0206126, IMG submission 148621) | Pelagic subsurface seawater microbial communities from Kabeltonne, Helgoland, North Sea - Helgoland_Spring_Bloom_20160412_1 | ecosystem: Environmental > Aquatic > Marine > Epipelagic ...
AGTCGGGATGACAGGATTTGAACCTGCGACCACTTGACCCCCAGCCAAGTACGCTACCGGACTGCGCCACATCCCGTAATAAATAATAACTGTAAGAATACCGTTGTTATTTACAGGATGTAAAAATAATAAAATCTATTACTAACAAGGGTGAAATAATTTAAAAAAAGCGTGTGGTATCTATATAAATCATTAGTTTTGCAATCCGAATTTAAGTATTAAACTCGGGGTGTAGCGTAGCCCGGTTATCGCGCCACGTTTGGGACGTGGAGGCCGCAGGTTCGAATCCTGCCACCCCGACCAAAAGCCGTCTGATACATCAGACGGCTTTTTTTATATTACTTTATATAACATAGATTGTTATATTTACCCTATTTACAAAAACAAACTACCATGGGCAAAATTTGCTACAGCTTGCTATTTATAATTTTATTACTTGGATGTAACAACACAAAACAACAAGCTGTACCAGATCAAGAAATCACAAAAAACAAAATACAGAGTCCTTTAAAGCGAAGTATAGACAGAGGAGCTGTAGTTTATAAAAATCTATGCTCACAGTGCCATAGACCCAATGGTAAGGGCATTACAAATAATTACCCTCCCTTGGCTGGCTCCAATTGGTTAACTCAAAAAAGACTAGAAAGTATCAAGGCAGTTAAATACGGCTTAAGGGGAAGTATTCTAGTAAATCAAAAACCATATGACGGAATCATGAGCGCAATGGGCCTGAATAATACACAAGTTGCTGATGTAATGAATTACACCATGAACTCGTGGGGAAACAACCAAAAACAAATGGTGACACCCAAAGAAGTTGCATCTGTTAAAAAGTAATGACAAGGTTTTAAAGCTAACATTACAAAATCCTTATTTTTGTAAAAAACAATCCTATGCTTATAATTGGTATTGCAGGTGGTACTGGCTGCGGAAAAACAACAGTAGTAGAACAAATTATTGCACAACTTCCAGTAGATGAAGTATGTGTAATATCCCAAGATTCTTATTACAAAGACACTAGTGATTTAAGCTATCAAGACCGAGTTAAAATAAATTTTGACCATCCTAATTCTATTGATTTTGCTTTGCTTTTACAGCACTTAAAAGCTTTGCGTGAGGGTGAGAGTTTTGAACAACCAGTATATTCTTTTGTAGAACATAACCGTACAGGAGAAACAATTACAACACATCCAAAGAAAGTAGTAATTGTAGAAGGTATTTTAATACTTACACAATCAGAGATAAGAGCCATGTTTGATGTAAATGTTTTTGTACACGCAGATAGTGATGAGCGTTTGATACGAAGGCTAAAAAGAGATATTTCTGAGCGAGGAAGAAATATGGATGAGGTTCTTAACAGATACCAAACAACTCTTAAACCAATGCATCAAGAGTTTATCGAGCCTACCAAAGAATTTGCAGACATTATTATACCAACCAACAAGTACAATACCGTTGCTGTAGATTTAATAAGAACTATTATTTCAGAAAGATTATAGCACATGGGTAACGTTTCAGAAATAAAAAAAACTAAGTGGTTTCGCTGGTTCGGCAATAAATATGTCATATTCATATTATTGTTTTTAACTTGGATGTTTTTTTTTGATGCAAATAATTATTTTTTTCACAAAGAGCTCAGTGATGATATAAACGCGCTTGAAGAGAGTAAAGAATTTTACAAAAAAGAAATAAAAAAAGATCGAGCTTTTATCAATAAAATGAAAGATAGCGCAGAGATGGAACGCTTTGCAAGAGAGAAATACTACCTCAAAAAAGAAAACGAAGATATTTACATCATTGAACATCAAGACTCTATTGAGTAGTATTTTGTTTTTTGACAATTCACACCAATGAAAAAAGATTTGTTGACAGATTTTAATCCAGTTTCCGCAAAAGCATGGAAGCAAAAAATACAGGTAGATCTCCAGGGGCTAGAGTATAACAAAACCCTTGTAAACAATACTTTAGAGGGGATACACATCAAACCTTTTTACCATAATGATGATCCTACTACACCCACAGAAATTCCAGGAACCCCAACGTTGTGGAACATCACACAAAATGTTTTTATTGATGATGCTACAATAGCAAATAATATTGCTTTACAGGCAATAGAAAAAGGAGCAGAAGCCATACAGTTTGTGGCAGAAAAACCCTTTGATATACCAAGTGTATTTAAAAATTACCCATTCAATAGTGCAAGCATCTATTTTGATTTTACCTTTTTGGATATCGATTTTACTAAAGAGCTTTCTGTATACCTTACCAGGCACAAGGCTCAATTTTATCTCAATATAGACCCTATTGGAAAACTAGCAAAAGAAGGAAATTGGTTTAAAAATCAAAAAGAAGATTTTAAAGCACTACAGAGTCTTTCACAAACAAAAAACACCATATCTGTAGATACCACAAATTATCAAAATGCAGGGGCCAATATGGTCCAGCAATTAGCATATGCCATCGCGCATGCCAATGAATATTTAAATCACCAAACTACAGATAGCATTACATTTAAAATAGCTGCAGGCACTCATTATTTTTTTGAAATAGCAAAAATACGTGCCCTAAGACTTCTATACGCTAGTTTGGCCAATGAGTATAATTGCTCCCAAACCTGCCACGTGATAGCCCAGAGCTCTAGACGTAACAAAACACTTTATGATTATAATATAAATATGCTGCGAAGTACCACAGAGGCAATGTCTAGTGTACTTGGAGGTGCAGATGCCGTGTGCAACATGCCTTATGATGTATTATACCACAAAAGCAATGAATTTGGAGAACGAATTTCTCGAAATCAATTATTAATATTAAAGGCAGAAAGCTATTTTGATGTGGTAAACAATCCTGCTGATGGCGCTTATTATATAGAGAGTGTGACACAAGAATTAGCCTCAAAAGCATTAGCCCTTTTTAAACAAATTGAAGAAGGTGGAGGTTTTATAAAACAATTACATCAAGCAGAGATACAGAAAAAAATAAAAGAAAGTGCAGCCAAACAACAGGAGCTTTTTGACAATGGTAGTATTACCTTACTTGGTACAAACAAACATCCAAACCCTTTGGATCTTATGAAAGAAAATCTAGAATTGTTTCCTTTTTTAAAGAGCAATCCCAGAAAAACATTGATCCAACCCATTATAGCAAAACGTTTGGCGGAAGCTATAGAACAAGAAAGACTTAGTCATGAGTAGAAAAGATGTATCCAACATATCTTTACACTACAACACCCAAAGTGGTGTCTCTGGTGATAAAAAAACTGCTTTCAAAACTGCAGAGGGTATTGCTATTAAAAATCGTTACAGTAAGCAAGATATAACGCAATTAAAACATCTAGACTTCGCTGCAGGTATTGCACCAAATCTAAGAGGACCTTATGCTACCATGTATGTAAGAAGACCCTGGACCATTAGACAATATGCCGGATTCTCAACCGCAGAGGATAGCAACGCCTTTTATAGACGCAATCTAGCTGGGGGGCAAAAAGGGCTTTCTGTTGCCTTTGATTTGGCTACCCACAGAGGGTATGATAGTGATCATGAGCGTGTTGTTGGAGATGTTGGTAAAGCTGGAGTTGCTATAGATAGCGTTGAGGATATGAAAATTTTGTTCGATCAAATTCCATTAAACAAGATGAGCGTATCCATGACCATGAACGGAGCTGTGTTACCCATTATGGCCTTTTATATTGTAGCTGCTCAAGAACAAGGAGTAGAACTAAAGGATCTTGCAGGTACCATCCAAAACGATATTTTAAAAGAGTTTATGGTCCGTAACACCTATATCTACCCTCCTACACCATCGATGAAAATTATTAGTGATATTTTTCAATATACGTCCAAGAACATGCCTAAATTTAATAGTATCTCTATATCTGGATATCACATGCAGGAAGCAGGTGCTACCTGTGATATAGAACTGGCGTACACCCTTGCAGATGGCCTAGAGTACATTCGTAAAGGTTTAGGTGCAGGGATGGATATTGACACCTTTGCCCCTCGCCTGTCTTTCTTTTGGGCCATTGGTATGAACCATTTTATGGAAATTGCTAAAATGCGAGCTGCAAGAATGTTATGGGCAAAACTCGTAAAACAATTTAATCCAAAAAATCCAAAATCATTAGCCCTACGAACCCATTGCCAAACAAGTGGCTGGAGTTTAACAGAACAAGATCCTTTTAACAATGTTGCACGCACATGCATTGAAGCATCTGCTGCTGCCTTTGGAGGAACACAGTCTCTTCACACCAATGCCTTAGATGAAGCAATTGCTTTACCTACAGACTTTAGTGCTCGCATAGCAAGAAACACCCAAATATATCTACAAGAGGAAACCCTTCTCACAAAAACTGTTGATCCTTGGGCAGGTAGCTATTATGTAGAAAACCTCACCAACGATATTGCACAAAAAGCATGGTCACTTATCCAGGAGGTTGAAGATCTTGGGGGCATGACAAAAGCCATTGAAGCTGGTATACCAAAACTACGTATAGAAGAAGCCGCGGCAAGAAAACAGGCCCGTATAGATAGTGGGCAAGACATTATTGTTGGCGTTAATAAATACAGACTAGAAAAAGAGGATCCTTTGCAAATCCTAGATGTTGATAACCAAATGGTAAGAACCGCTCAATTAGAGCGATTGGCCAATATCAAAGCCACTAGAGATAACCAAAAAGTGGCAGAAAGTTTAAAAGCTTTAACTCATGCTGCTACATCTGCAACAGAAAATTTACTAGATTTGGCAGTAATAGCTGCAAAACAAAGAGCGACACTAGGAGAAATTAGTGATGCATTGGAGTTAGCATTTGGTAGATATAAAGCACAAATTAAATCATTTAGTGGCGTGTATAGTAAAGAGATAAAAAAAGATCCTTCTTTTGAAAAGGCAAGAGAGCTGGCAAATAAATTTGCAGCGCTAGAAGGCCGTAGACCAAGAATTATGATTGCTAAAATGGGGCAAGACGGTCATGATCGTGGGGCCAAAGTTGTAGCAACTGGCTATGCAGATGTTGGCTTTGATGTGGATATTGGGCCACTCTTTCAAACACCAAAAGAAGCTGCACAACAAGCCATAGAAAATGATGTGCATATTTTGGGGATTTCCTCCCTAGCAGCAGGACATAAAACACTAGTGCCACAGGTTATTGAACAAATGAAAAAACTTGGACGAGAAGATATCATGGTTATTGTAGGTGGTGTGATTCCTGCCCAAGATTACCAATTCCTGTTTGATGCAGGCGCATTAGCAGTATATGGTCCTGGAACAAGAATTAGTGACGCAGCCATAGAAATGCTTGACATATTAATAGATTCTGTAGCTTAGTAGTGTAATGTGAAATCTAAGGTTATTTGAAGACTTCACATAAACTATTTTGTCAACAAACATATTGCGTTTTATCCCTTATAAACTTCAAAATAAATTGTCTTTTTATCCCTAAAAAGATGTTCACTATCTGTTAACAAAAATGATTTTAGATTCGGTTATTAAATAGTATTTTTACTCTTAAATCAATATAATTTAATGGGTAAAGTAATTGCAATTGCTAATCAAAAAGGAGGCGTAGGAAAAACTACCACTTCTGTCAATCTAGCAGCATCATTAGGTGTTTTAGAAAAAAAAATACTGTTAATTGATGCAGACCCACAGGCCAATGCCACCTCTGGCTTGGGCATAGATGTAGAGGCTGTAACCAATGGTACTTATCAATTATTAGAGCATTCTACAACGGGCAGAGATGCCATTGTAAAAACTAGTTCTCCAAATCTTGATTTAATTCCGGCTCATATAGATCTTGTTGCTATTGAGATTGAATTAGTAGACAAAAAAAATAGAGAGTACATGCTCAAGCAAATGGTCACAGATCTAAAAAAAGACTATGACTATATCCTTATAGATTGCGCTCCATCTTTAGGATTATTAACCCTAAATGCCTTAACTGCCGCAGATGCTGTTATCATACCCATACAGTGTGAGTATTTTGCATTAGAAGGACTTGGTAAGCTATTAAACACTATAAAAAGTGTGCAAAAAATACACAATCCAAATCTTGATATTGAAGGCCTACTACTAACGATGTATGATTCTAGATTAAGATTATCAAATCAAGTGGTAGAAGAGGTGAAAAAACATTTTGACGCCATGGTATTTAATACAATCATTCAGCGAAATGTACGTTTGAGTGAAGCCCCTAGTTATGGAGAGAGCATCATTAGTTATGATGCAAGTAGTAGAGGGGCGAATAATTACCTGAGTTTGGCGGAAGAATTAATTGAGAAAAATAAATAAAGGGCAAGCCCCACCAAATATAATATGGCTAAAGCAACAAAAAAACAAGCACTAGGACGCGGCCTTTCTGCCCTTTTGAAAGACCCTTCCAACGACATTCAATCTGCCAATGATAAAAATGCTGATAAGGTTGTGGGAAATATTGTAGAGCTTGATCTTACTACCATTGAAGTAAACCCCTTTCAGCCAAGAACAAGTTTTAATGAAGAGTCGCTTTCAGAACTAGCCTCATCCATTAAAGAATTAGGAGTTATACAGCCAATAACAGTGCGTAAACTTGGATTCAACCAGTACCAACTCGTTAGTGGTGAAAGACGCTTTAGAGCATCCTCTCTTGTGGGGCTTAAAAGCATACCAGCCTATATACGCATTGCCAATGATCAAGAATCTTTGGAAATGGCACTGGTAGAAAATATACAACGTGAAGATCTTGACCCTATAGAAATTGCACTTTCCTACAGGCGTCTTATCGAAGAGATTGATTTGACCCAGAGCCAAATGAGTGATCGTGTTGGTAAAAATAGATCAACAATTGCTAATTATTTGCGTTTGCTGAAATTAGACCCAATTATACAAACCGGAATGAGAGATGGTTTTATTACCATGGGTCATGGTAGAGCGCTTATAAATGTGGAAAACCTAGATACGCAGCTTGAAATTTATGCAAAAATCCTAGCCGATAAATTATCTGTACGTGAAACAGAAACCTTGGTGAGGGGCAAAAAACAAACTTCACCTTCACTCAAAAAAAAGATCAAAACAGTACCTAAATATGTACTACAAGCAAAAAAACAGCTTGTCAAAGCGTTTGACTCAAAGATAGAGGTTAAAGTAAATGAATCTGGCAAAGGACAGTTTATAGTACCTTTCAAAAACAAAGATGATTTTGACCGCCTACTCAAGCTACTCTCCCGTGAAGAATAATCTGCTATATATTATCTTATTTCTAGCAAGCATATCTTTGTTTGCCCAAGAGCGAGAAAATTCTGCTTCCCAACAAATTAATCTAGTTGTTGAAGATACTATTACTAAAAAACAAGCCTATGATCCTCTAGCACCCGCAAGAGCTGCTTTTTACTCTGCGGTACTCCCAGGACTTGGTCAAGCAGACAATGGAAAATATTGGAAAATACCACTAATCTACGCAGGAATTGGAACAGGTGTGTATTTTTTTATGAGAAACAACACAGATTATAATCGTTTCAGAGATGCCTATAAAAGAAGGCTTGCTGGATTCACAGATGATGAGTTTTTTGGTCCAGGAAGCACACCGCTAATCTCAAACAATAGGCTAATTGACGCTCAAAAAAGTGCCCAAAGAAATAAAAATGTTAGTATTATTGTTTCTCTTGGTTTTTATTTATTGAACATTATAGATGCAAACGTAGATGCTCATTTAAAGCAGTATGAAATTAGTGATGACCTATCAATAACCCCAAAACTAAACACTACTAATATAACCCAGCCTAGTTATGGGCTTAGCCTTAGATATACATTAAAATGAAAATAGCACTGTTAGGATATGGTAAAATGGGAAAAGTTATTGCAAAAATGGCGGTACAAAGAGGGCATGAAATTGTGTATAGCTCTAGTGCATCTTCCCAAAACGGAAATTTCAAAGAGGCGCAAATTGCTATAGAGTTTTCCACACCACAGGGAGCCATAGGAAATATAAATAAATGTTTTCAAGCACAAATTCCCGTAGTGTGTGGTACCACTGGATGGTTAGATCAAAAAAAAAGTATAGAAGAGGCTTGTGCGCACACTAAGGGTAGCTTTATTTATGCTTCAAACTTTAGTATTGGCGTGAATCTATTTTTTAATCTAAACCAGCACCTGGCCAAATTAATGAAGCCTTGGAGTGAGTATAACCTAGCAATAGAAGAGATTCATCACACAGAAAAAAAAGACGCTCCTAGTGGTACGGCCATAACCCTAGCACAAGACATACTACCCTATACAGATAAAAAGACCTGGAGTTTAGATCTTACCTCACAAGATGCTGTAGGTATAAAATCTAAAAGAGAAGCAGATGTTAAAGGCACCCATAAGGTTTCTTACACATCAAAAATAGACAACATTACCATTGAGCATGAGGCCCATAGCAGAGAAGGTTTTGCTATGGGAGCCATTATAGCTGCAGAATTTCTTATTGATAAAAAAGGTATTTTTACCATGAAAGATGTACTAGGGTTGTAACAATAAAGACAAATTGTTACTTATAACTTTAAAATATGGTAAAACCACTAACTTAGTAGATGTTTTAAAAGAAAAAAATAGAATATGAGTATAGTAAACTGGTTGGCGCTTATTGCCATCATACAAGTAGTACATTTTTTAGGTACTTGGAAATTTTATGTTGCAGCAGGTAAAAAACCTTGGCAAGGAGCAATACCTGTATACAACGCGGTGGTGTTAATGCAGCTATTAAAACGCCCATGGTGGTGGACCCTACTTTTATTTATTCCTATAGTAAACCTTATAATGTTCCCGGTTTTATGGGTTGAAACATTAAGCAGATTTGGCAAAACAAGTATTAAAGATACCCTATTGGTTATTGCCTCAGCAGGTTTGTATTTGTTTTATATTAACTACACGCAACAGCTTACTTATCTAAAGGATGAGGATTTAAAAAAACCAAACGCTATAGTAGAGTGGTTTGGTTCTTTTGCATGGGCAATAGTTGCTGCAACTATTGTGCATACCTATGTCATGCAACCTTTTGTAATACCTACCTCATCGCTAGAAAAAACGCTCTTAGTGGGTGATTTTCTATTTGTGAGTAAATTTCACTTTGGTGCAAGAACACCAATGACAGCAATAGCGGCCCCAATGATGCATGATGTGTTTATGGGTACAAAAACAAAATCATACCTTCCAAAACCACAGCTGCCAAGTTTTAGAATACCAGGAGTTGAAAAAATTGAGCATAATGATATTGTGGTATTTAATTGGCCGATAGATGAATTTGCTGATATAGGTCCTCCTCCATCAGGTAAGATGTATAAGCCCATTGACAAAAAATCAAATTATGTAAAGCGTTGCGTTGGCCTTCCTGGAGATTCCCTGGAGGTACGTGGTGGTTATGTGTATATAAATGGAGTACTAAATGAGCTACCAGATCGAGCAAAATTACAGTTTGCATATATTATAAAATCCAAAAGTGTTTTAGTTAGCATAGATAATCAAAGAAGATTACTCCCTGAGCCAAACCAAATTTTTGCAGCCAAGTTTGATGTTAGTGATATGTATGCAACTGCCTTTGATAAAAAAACAGGCACCTATACCTACACCGCTCACCTAACAGACAAAGCCTATTTGGGGATTAAAAACTACCCGGGCATTATAAGCATTGAGAAAAAGATAGCTCAAAAGGGCAAAAAGGATGCTGGTATTTTCCCAAATACTGCTGCAAACAATTGGAATACAGATTATTTTGGGCCCATATATATTCCACAGGCAGGAAAAACTGTAGCCATAACTACAGAGAGTATCGCTTTTTACAAACGTATTATTGAAGTCTATGAAGGTAGCGAAATGGGTATAAATAACACCATTACACAAAACGGCACCACTGTACTTTTAAACAAAAAACCAATTACTGAGTATACCTTTACAATGGATTACTATTGGATGATGGGAGACAACCGCAACAACTCTCAAGATGCTCGTTCTTGGGGTTATGTACCCATGAATCATGTGGTAGGAAAACCTGTTTTTGTATGGATGAGTTTCAACAACAATGCAAAGGGATTGTACAATAAAATACGTTGGGATCGATTCTTTACTACCGTAAGTGGAAAGGGAGAAACAACCTCTTACTTTATACCTTTCTTGCTAGTTTTGGCTGGTTGGTTTGGTTTTCGGTGGTTTCAAAAAAGAAGAAAGAAAGCGTAAATAAAAAGTGAAACAACATATTTTAATTTATCCAAGCTACCTCCCCTGTGTTGCAACCATGGTTGCAATCGCTAAGGCTGATAAAATTACCCTAGAAATAGAGGATAATTATCAAAAACAGACCTACAGAAACAGGACTTATATAGCCCACAGCAATGGAAGGTTATTACTAAATATTCCCATAAAGCATTCAAAAAACGCATTGCGTCAAAAAACAAAAGAGGTTTGTCCAGAAAACAATTTCCCTTGGCTGTCAGAACACTGGAAATCTATACAAGTTGCCTACAGAACGTCTCCTTATTTTGAATATTATGAGGATGATTTAGCACCTCTTTTTAAAAAACCTGTGTTAAAACTACAAGACTTTAATATTAACATATTAAATAAAATAATAGAGCTCATTGGTCTACAAACAGCTATTTTAAGATCTAAAGTGTATGAAAAAAAAACCCAATTAAAAGACATGCGCCATTTAGTAAATTGTAAGAAAGAGCATGGGTATAACTTTGATACCTACCACCAGGTTTTTGAGAGTAATCATGGTCATATCGGTAATTTATCTATTGTAGATTTATTGTTTAATGAAGGTCCAAACACATTACAATACCTTGAAAACCAAACTTTAATACCTTAAGCTACTTGGGTATTGCAAATACTGCAGCTATAGGATAATGATCTGAGAACGTTTGTTCTAATGAAGTAAATTTTAACACCTCTAACTCTTGTGATCCAAAAATGTAGTCAATTCGCATAGGGTATAAATTAAACAAAAAAGTAGTACCCAAACCACTGCCTTTTTCTACAAAGGCATCTTTCATGTTTTGTTGTAATTTTCTGTACACATAAGAGAATGCTGTGTTGTTAAAATCACCTGCTAAAATTATTGGATATTTTGAGTCTTTCATGTGAGATAACAATACCATAACTTGTTCTTGCTGTCTTCCAAACCTAGCCTCTGTTCTTTTTACTAATTTTTCTTTATCCTGCAACTGTAAATAATTGACTGATGGTGCTAATCCTAGAGACTTTAAATGCACATTATACAACCTTATAGTGTCCTTTCCCTTAATTAGGTCTGCATAAAGACTATTGTTATATGATTTTTTAAAATCAAAAGAACCTGTATTAATTAATGGATATTTTGAAAAAACAGCGTATCCTAACCCAATTTTTTCATTTTTAAAATGAATATACTGATACGGGTAATCTGGAAATTTTTGTTTGGTTTTTCTGTAATATTCTTGGATAAAAATTACATCAGGATTGGTTTTTTGCAAGGTCTTGTCTAAAACTTTAGAAATTTCAGTGGCATCAATGGTTTTTTGATAGGCATTAAATAATCGTACGTTATAGCTCAGGACAGAGATGGTGTTATGAGAGGTATTTAAATCTGTAGAAGAAGAAAACTTATAAAAGGGGTTAAAAAAGAAATAAGCGGCCACTAAGATTAAAGTTGACAATAAAAATTGTTTTTTTAATCCCACTAACCAATACAACGCAAATAAAAGATTTAAAACTATAAGCGGTGAAACGACAAGACTAAGCAATGATAAACTCGAGAATTGTTTTGGAGCAAGGTAAGGTGTTATAAAAGACACCAAAAGAAACACGGCAACAATACTATTGCACCAAAATAATATCTTCCCAAAAAATGATAGTTTCTTCAAAATTATATAGGTTATTTATCTCCAGCTTTAAATAAAAAATCTTTCTCTTGTTTGGTTAAACTTTCATAACCACTTTTACCTATTTTATCTAAGATATTATCAATCTCTATTTGACGGGTATCTTTAACTGAGGTTGCTTTTTTCTTTGACGTATTTTTTGGTGTTTTATGTACTTTTCTAAATGGTGTGTTTTTTTTTGTCTTAAATAAATTTACCACGCCAGAGATAATTTTTTCAAACCAAAGACCAATATCATTGCCCTTGGCCAATTGTACTGCATACATATATCCAAAAACAGCCCCACCTATATGAGAGAGCATACCACCTGGATTAGTGCCAGAACCTAATCTAAATAAGTCTAATAAAAATAACCCTACGGCTAGTTGCCAAAGTTTTATAGTTACCATAAAAAACCTAAAAGATATATTGGGTGAATACGTTGCAGCAAATACCATCAGTGCAGATACCGATGCAGAAGCTCCCAGTAGATACCCTTTTGTGCTTACAAACACTGGAAATACATTATACCCAACAATAAACAAAAGGCCACCATACAGGGCCCCTAATAGATATACCGTTAGAAAGCGTTTTTCACTAAAAAGATTCAGCACAAATTTAGAAAAGAAATTAAGCCAAATCATATTAAACAAAATGTGCATAAAACCACCATGTAAGAAACTATAAGTAAGTAAAGACCAGGGTTGTTTTAGTATTTCTATTGGCTGTTCTGGCAACACAAACCATTGCATTAACACATCACTTGAAGTGTTAAATAAAAAAGAAGCAATAAAAAACAATAAAAAAATCATGATGTTAATCACAATCAATTTATTGGCAATATTGAGTGTTTTAAATTTATATAGTAAGTCTTGTCCTTGCATAGCTTAATCCCAACGGGTATGATTTAGATCGTTTTTCTTCCAGTAATAAGCCATAACAAAACCAAATAAAGCCCCACCAATGTGCGCCCAATTGGCAATGTTTTGTCCAAACAAAGAAAAACCTGTTAGACCAGAAAACAAATCCATAAGTAGTAATCCTGGTATAAAATATTTCGCCTTAATAGGAAATGGTATAAATAGCAACATCAGCCCAGTGTTTGGAAACATTAGTCCAAAGGCCACCAGTATTCCATACAAAGCACCAGAGGCTCCAACGGCTGGGGTATTGTATTCTATAAATAATCGCTCTATGGTTTGTAGTGGTACTGAATTTAAAAAAGAAGTACTATACTGTCCTGATCGCATAAGTTCATTAATATCATTTTGAGATATCCCAGCACTTAGCAGTGTATCTATAGCACTATGCACTTGGTAATACCCTACCAAAGAATGAATAAATGCAGCACCTAAGCCTGCTGAGAAATAAAAAAATAAAAACTTTTTTTGTCCCCAACGCGCCTCTAAAGGAGATCCAAACATATACAAACCAAACATGTTAAAGAAAATGTGCATCAAGCCACTTCTATCATGCATAAATAAATGAGTAATGGGTTGCCAGATTTGAAAATCAGGATGTTCAAAATAATACAAAGAAAACAACCTATAGGCAACATCACCCAAAAACACAGAGCCTGCATAAACAAGGACATTGATTATAATTAGTATTTTAACGGTATCTGTTATTCTTCCCATGTAGTGGCCTTTGTAAAAGGTTTTTTTTTATTTATTTAAATTTTTTATCTAGATCATTTGCATCTAGGGTGATTATAACCGCCTGGTTTGATGGAGAGACGCTAGGTTCTTTGCACATAAACAATTGGTTTACCAAATGCTCCCTTTCTTTACTATTAAGAGAAACACCTGTTTTGATAGCCATACTCTTTGCCATAGAGCGCACCAATAAATCATTTTGGCTAAAACCAGCATCTGGAACCTCATCCATGATATCCTTTATTAATTGCTCTAATACAACACTGACTTGCCCCTCCAATAAAGCCGCAGGTATTCCCGTAATTGAGAGGGTGTCTTCTCCAAATGCGCCAAAAACAAACCCAGTGTGCTCGAGTTGTTCTTGAATTTTTTGAAGCGCCTGTATCTCTGGGATAGAAAAAGTTAGCGCTAGAGGGAATAACAGTTGCTGGCTAACGGCTTGGTGCACCGTAATGTTTTTTAGTAACTCTTCATACAAAATACGCTGATGCGCCAGGTGTTGGTGTATAACCATCATGCCACTTTTTATAGGGCTTATAATATATTTGTTTTGTAGCTGAAATGTAAGTCCACCACCAATTGAGCTTTGCTTTTCAAAAAGGGACCCTGTAACTTGATCACTCTCAAAGGTTAGGTGAGTTTCTGGAGAATAGGAGTCTTCTGCTGTTTGAGTGTCATTTAACCCAACATACAAAGAATCCCAGTGGGCGGTATCTTTATCTCTTTTGTAAGGAAAATTAATGTTTTTTTGTTTGGCACTTGGGGTAAAGGGATTAAAGTTTTTATCAACATCAATAGTTGGAGATACTGGCGGCTTAGTGCTGTAATTATAGGGAGTATCTAGGCTACTCTCTCTGTTAAAATCTAACACGGGTGCGATGCTAAATTGCCCTAAACTATGCTTTATTGTTGCCCTAACCATAGCATAAAGTGCATGTTCATCATCAAATTTTATTTCGGTTTTGGTAGGGTGTATATTTATATCGATGGATTGTGGATCTACTTCTAAAAAAAGAAAATAACCAGGATGCAAAGATGTTTTTATTAAACCTTCAAAGGCAGCATTTACAGCATGATTAAGATACGGACTTTTTATAAAGCGATCATTCACAAAAAAGAATTGTTGCCCCCTACTCTTTTTGGCAAAATCTGGTTTTAAAACAAAGCCATCAATTTTTAAGATATCTGTTGACTCCTCAACAGGCACTAATTTCTCATTTGTTTTAGATCCAAAAATATTTACAATCCGCTGTCTTACATTACTTGATGGCAAATTAAAGACAAGATCATCATTGTGGGTCATATTAAAAGCAACACTAGGGTGAGCAAGTGCTACACGATGAAATTCATCTATGACGTGACGAGTTTCTACAGGGTTTGATTTTAAAAAATTACGCCTTGCAGGGATATTGAAAAACAAGTTTTTTACTGCAATTGTAGTACCTACTGGAATTACAACTGGTTCTTGGCCAGTTATCTTACTACCCTCAATGTTAATCTTGGTGCCAATTTGCTGTCCCTCCTGTTTTGTTTGTAAGCAAACGTGTGCAATGGCAGCAATAGAAGCCAGTGCTTCTCCCCGAAACCCTTTGGTGCTGAGTTTAAATAAATCTTCAGCAATTTTAATTTTTGAGGTTGCATGACGCTCAAAGCTCAACAGGGCATCTGCAGGACTCATTCCAGTACCGTTGTCTGTTACCTGAATAAGGGTTTTTCCTGCATCTTTAAGCACAAGAGTAATACTTGTGGATGACGCGTCTATAGCATTCTCTAGCAATTCTTTAACAACAGAGGCGGGCCTTTGGACAACTTCTCCTGCTGCAATTTGATTTGCAACGTGGTCTGGTAATAATTGAATAATATCTGGCATTAGCTAGAGAAAATTGATAAATCAAAATCAATAATATATAAGAATATAAAAATCAAGACAGCCATTACAATCAATACTGTTTTATTGAAAGCTGTATTATTGCGGTTGCGGTTATGAATCCTTGCATTTTGCCACTGTCCTGCATAATCATTCTCATTGTAGGCGTCTGCATAAGCATCAAACTTAGTTGTTTGCTTTGTTTGCTCAACTCCTTGTTTTCCTTGATAGTAACGTGGGGTATAGTTAAAGCGATTGTTCGACTTTAACTTTTTTATAATAGAAAATTTTATAGGCCCCATAGGTACAAGCAATAAACTCAAAGATACCTAAAAATTGAGTTTTGTTAAAGGCCAAAAGCTGACAATTTTTAAACAAAAAAAATAATAAAAACCTATGGAAATACTACTTCTAGGGTTTGAGTAAGATTTTAAACAAACCAAAAGAGAAGAAATTTAGAAGGTAGCATCTTTGCGCAACTGAGCCATTTTTATTGCAGCAATAGCCGCTTCTACGCCTTTGTTACCATGTGCTCCTCCGCTTCTATCGATGGCTTGTTGCATGGTATTGTCTGTTAGTACACAAAATATAACCGGTATATCACCTTGAATATTGAGATCTTTAATGCCTTGAGAAACACCTTGACAAACAAAGTCAAAATGCTTTGTTTGGCCTTCTACAACACTTCCAATGGCTATAACTGCATCTAGCATTTCATAGCTTTGTGTCATTTTTTTACACCCATAAATTAATTCAAAACTCCCTGGTACATCCCAACGAACAATATTCTCTTTGATACCACCGCAATCTAAAATAGCGTCAAAGGCACCTTGAAACATCCCACCGGTTATCTCAGGATTCCATTGAGAAACAACAATCCCAAACCGAAAATTTTTCGCATTTGGGATTGTTGCTTTATCATATACAGATAAGTTTGTATTTTTTGTTGCCATAGGGTCTATCCAGTAAGGTAGATTAATTTATTGCATTGCTTTTGCTTTGCTTAAATACGCCTTGGCTTTCACAGCCTCTGTAGCTTTAGAATACATCTGAGTAATGGTTGTAAAGTGAGTTACAGCTTTTGCGGTATTTCCAGTTTCTAAAGCAATGATACCTGCTTTTAGTAAAAATCTGGGTGTGGTAAAATCATTATCCTGCATACTTGCAGCAATTTGATAATACTCAAGGGCTTTATCTAATTGGTTTAATTGTACAAAAGCATCAGCAATAGCACCTTTTGCTATAGGTCCTAACATAGCATCATCACTACTAAAAGTATCTAGATAAGATATTGCATTTTTGTAGTCATTGGTGTTTAGGTAGGCTACACCTGCGTAGTAATTAGAAAGGTTAGCCGCTTTTGTTCCCCCATAATTTTCTATGATATCTAAAAAACCGTATTTACTATTTCCACCATTAAGAGCAAGGTTGTAAAGAGAATCACTTGCCGTTGGAGCAGTCAATGCTTGGTCAAAATACTCTTGTGCTTGGTACATTTCACTCATCGCCTCTTTCTCCTTAGGCTCTTGTATAACATTTACAAAACCTAAATACGCTAATACAACAAGGGCAATAGCACCTACAGCTATTAAAATAACTTTTTGGTTTTTCTCAACCCACTCCTCCGTTTTGTTGGCGGTTTGATCTAGAGTATTAAATACCTCAGCTGTTGTACTTTCTCCTTCTAAAAGTTCAGAATCATTTACTGCCTCTGACTTTGATTTTACTTTTCCGCCTCGTTTTTTGTACGTTGCCATAGATTGATTTTTTATGTACCGCAAAAATAAAATTTTTATCAGAATATAAAAGCGAAAAGATTTGTTATTTTTCAATATTTTGCAGAAGGAAAAACAAGACCAAAATAGACAGCTATTTGATGGCTAGATAGTCTGTAAACATCATATTATAATGCAACTAGAGCAACTTTCTTTACTTAACTACAAAAACTTTGAATCCCAGTCTTTTTCCTTCGATGCAAAGATAAATTGCTTTGTTGGCCAAAATGGAGTAGGAAAAACAAACGTATTAGACGCTATTTATCACCTGTCCTTTGGAAAGAGCTATTTTAATCCAATTACTGGACAAAATATGCGCCATGGCACAGATTTCTTTGTGATTGAGGGCAGTTATGTGAAAAATAATAGACCAGAAAAAATTAATGTGAGTGCCAAACGAGGCAATAAAAAAATAGTAAAACGCAATGCTAAAATTTATGATAAATTTAGTGAACATATTGGTTTTCTGCCTCTTGTAATGATTTCTCCTGCAGATCGTGATTTAATTGTAGAGGGAAGTGATACAAGAAGAAAATTTATTGACGGTGTTATTTCTCAAGCAGATCCTTCTTACCTGCAGCATTTAATAAGTTACAACAAAGTACTCCTGCAGCGTAACTCTTTGCTAAAGTATTTTGCGGCAAACCAAACACATAATCAAGACACACTAGATATTTATGATGCCCAACTCACACAATACGGTACAGCCATCTTTGAGAAAAGAATCGCTTTTCTAGAAGAGTTTTTACCTATATTTTTGGCCCGCCATAAAGCAATAAGTAATAGCGTAGAAAAGGTTTCCATTTCCTATAAAAGCCAACTAGAAGATGCTACCCTACTGAGCTTACTTAAAAACAATATCTCTAAGGACAAAATGATGCAATACACTGGCTTTGGTATTCATAAAGATGATTTGGTTTTTGAGATAGATGGCTACCCAATAAAAAAATTTGGTTCTCAGGGACAACAAAAATCATTTTTAATTGCTCTAAAACTTGCACAGTTTGACTTTATAAAAAAATTAAACGGGGTGCCCCCTATTTTACTTCTAGATGATATTTTTGATAAACTTGACCAGCAACGAGTTGCACAAATAATAAAACTAGTTCATGATGATAGCTTTGGGCAAATCTTTATTAGTGACACACATGCCCAAAGAACAGAAGCCGTAGTAAAAGAAATTCACAAAAGCTATATGCTATTTAAATTATAGAAGATGAAAAAGTATGTAATTAGTAGTTTACTGTTAGTGATATTTACAAGCCTTTTTAGCTGTCAACAAAACACCAAGGAGCTTAAAGAAAATCTCTCAGGATATTGGGAGATTAAAAAGGTAACAACACTACAGGGAGAGGTAAAAGAATTCAAAATTAGCACCGTTATAGATTATATTACTGTAGCGGGAAATTCTGGTAAGAGAACCAAAGTAAGCCCACAATTAGATGGTAGTTTTAAAAACAATGGTGCTACAGAATCCTTTACCATAGATGGATCTTCAGGTGAGCTCATCTTGCGATATCAAAACCCTGAGAGTATGTGGGTTGAAAAAGTAAAAGACGCAACCAAAAACAAACTACGCATTGTAAACAAACAAGGTAAAGAATACAGCTATAAACGTTTTGAAAAATTTAATTTTAATTAATTCCAATAAACATCATGGCAAAAAGAAACACAGAAGAATCCACCATTGGTGATGTGCTAAAAGCCTTTATCGGCAAAGGAAAACTTGCTAAGGGATTAGACAAAGTAGATGCCAAAAATGCTTGGTTAAAAGTCATGGGCCCAGGAGTTGCTAATTATACCACAGAGGTAATCTTAGAGAGAGATATTCTCTATGTGCAGTTAAGTTCCTCTGTACTGAGAGAAGAATTGAGCTATGGAAGAGAAAAAATAATACGCCTGCTTAATGAAGAATTAGGTAAAAACCTAATTGATAAAGTAGTATTGAGATAAATTATATCGCGTAAAAAATAAAAAAGGCCATTTATTAAATATAAACGGCCTTTTTGATATAATGTGTTTTTATATTAAAACATCTCTCTACCTGAGAAATGAAACGCTCCTTCAATAGCGGCGTTTTCATCGCTGTCACTTCCGTGAACAGCATTCTCTCCCATAGAGGCAGCATATAATTTACGGATGGTTCCCTCAGCAGCATCTGCTGGGTTGGTTGCACCTATTAGGGTTCTAAAATCTGCAACTGCATTTTCTTTTTCTAAAATAGCTGCTACAACAGGGCCACGAGTCATGTAGCTTACCAACTCTCCATAAAATGGACGCTCACTGTGTACTGCGTAAAACTCTTGTGCATCTTGGGTAGTCATTTGCGTTAACTTCATAGCAACGATTCTAAAACCTGCTGCATTTATTTTGTCTACAATAGCTCCAATGTTTCCTTTTTCAACACTGTCTGGCTTTAACATTGTAAAAGTTCTGTCTGTTCTCATAATTTTATTAAATTTTGTGCAAAAATAAACTTTTATGTTACAATTGTAAGCACAATAGTAAAAAAGAAGCATTCTTAACAATTATTTAAAATTAAGTAAGTTATACAATGGACATCTTTAGTATGCAAAAAGCTTCAAACATTAGTCTTGCCTCACGATGGTAATAGAAAGTAATTGTTAGGAAAGTACCCATGGATTTAATAATTAGGTATAATGAAAATGAAAACTACACTTTTTAATGCACTAAAAACCAGTGAACATTTAAAATTTCTGAAATAGATATTGTTATTAATTGTATCTTCGTAGCCTATGAATACAGCTCTAACTACTGAAATAAAAGAACTTCTCTCTAGCCCAAAAAATTGCGTAATTATTGGGCATAAAAATCCAGATGGCGATGCTGTAGGCTCCTGCCTTGGGTTAGATTTATACCTAAAATCTATAGGTCAAAAGAGTCAAGTTGTAATGCCCAATGATTTTCCTGATTTTTTAAAATGGCTCCCAAGCACTAACACTATTTTTAATTTTGAAAAACACAATACACAATCCCTTCAAGCTATTGAGAAAGCAGATGTGATTTTTACCTTAGATTTTAATTCTCTAAGCCGTGTGGGAGATATGCAACCCACATTAGAGAAAAGCAAAGCCAGCTTTGTGATGATTGATCACCACCAACAGCCAGACCAATACGCTCTTGTAAGCTACTCTGACACCACTATGGGCTCTACCTGTGAGATGATCTTTCATTTTATTGACGCCCTTGAGGGTCAAAAACACATTACACCACAAATAGCTACCCTACTCTACACGGGTATTATGACAGATACAGGTTCTTTTAGATTTCCATCAACTACTGCCCTTACTCACAGAGTAATAGCTTCTTTGATAGAATATGGTGCTAAAAATGCTGAAATTCATCAAAACGTGTATGACACTAATTCCAGTTCAAGAATAAAGCTGCTAGGGGTTGCCTTAGAGAATCTAGTTGTTTTAGAGCACTACCATACAGCTTACATTACCATATCGCAAAAAGAACTTGACGATAATAATTTCAAAAAGGGAGATACAGAAGGATTTGTAAACTACGCCCTATCTGTGTTGGGCATCGTTTTTGCTATCATTTTTATCGAAAACAAGCAAGAAAACATAGTAAAGATTTCACTTCGGAGTAAAGGAGATTTTTCTGTGAATGAATTTTCAAGAACTCATTACAATGGCGGAGGACATACCAATGCTGCAGGTGGTAGAAGTCTGTTATCCCTAGAGGAAACAGTAACTCAATTTATTAGTATATTGCCCAACTACAAAAATCAATTATAATATGAAGCATGTTTTTTTTGCATATTGCTCACTTATTTTTTTAGTAACTAGCTGTCAAAACCCAAAGGCTAGAACTTCAATTAAAACTACTTCAGGGAGCTTTATCGAGGCCTCTGTGGCGCGTAACAAATTAATTTACAAACAAGAGAAGGCTGCCATTGAGAAAATAATTAAAACAGATAGCCTGCGCGATTATATTTCCACAGAAAGTGGTTTTTGGTATACTATCACCCAAAAAAACAAGGAGGGCTTATCGCAAAAACCTGTAGTGGGTGATTTGATTACTTTCACTTATAATGTGAAAGATCTCGAGGGAAACATTATTGTTTCAGTTAAAGAAAACGGAATACAAAACTACAAGGTAGATCAATCAAACCAAGATTTAATATCTGGAATTAGAGATGGCGTAAAATTATTAAATCCTGGAGAAAAAGCTACTTTTATATTTCCATCATACAAGGCCTATGGTTACTATGGCATTGAAAAAAAATTAGGAACCAACCAACCCATTACCAGTGATATTACATTATTATCAATAAATTAAAATCAATAAATCTATTTCTATTATCATGAAAAAAATCACACTCTTACTTTTATTAGCATTGACAGTAGTGTCATGCCAGAACAAATACCCAGATCTTCCAAATGGGGTATATGCAGAAGTTATTACAAACAAAGGAACCTTTGTTGCAAAACTCTACAACGAGGCTACCCCTCTCACGGTTGCCAACTTTGTTTCGCTGGCAGAGGGAACCAACCAAATGGTGGATGATAAACACAAAGGGAAAAAGTTTTATGACAGTGTTATATTTCACCGAGTAATTAAAGATTTTATGATTCAAGGTGGTGATCCTACAGGGACAGGCGCAGGAAATCCTGGATATAAATTCCCTGATGAAATTGTACCCGCTCTTGTGCACGATAGAAAAGGAATCTTGTCTATGGCAAATAGTGGACCAGCTACCAATGGTAGTCAGTTTTTTGTGACACTTAAAGAAACACCATGGCTAAATGGCAAGCACACCGTATTTGGTGAGGTTGTTGAAGGCATTGAGATTGTTGACGCTATTGGTCTTGTTGATGTACAACCACAAAGCAACAAACCACTTGATGATGTAATGATACAAACAGTAAACATCATTAACAAAGGAGGTCAAAAAATCGTTTCTTTTACAGATGCAATGACCAAAGTAGAACAGGAAAATAAAGCCAAACAAGCTGCAATATCAAAATATGCAGCGGGTATGAAAGCAAAATTTGATGCCCTGAAAAAAGAGGCTCAAAAAATGCCTTCTGGTCTTGTTATACATTGGAACAAAAAAACAGGGGCGCAACGTCCAGCAGAAGGCACAAAAGTCTTGGTGAATTATGCAGGGTTTTTGGAAAATAACGGAAGATTATTTGACACCAATAATGCCCTTTTAGCAAGAGATTATAACATGATCAACCCACAACGTGAGGCACAAAATGGATACAGGCCAGTTCCTATGTCTTACAGCAAAGATGCATCATTAAACCCGGGGTTTTTGGAGGCTTTGTTGTTGATGTCTGTGGGTGATAAAGTTACTGCTTATGTTCCTTCATATCTTGGATATGGTGAACGCGGTGCCGGAGAGGTAATACCACCAAACTCAGACTTGGTGTTTGAAATAGAAATTGTGACTCAGAAATAACACTGTAAACACAGGACTATAAAAAAGCCCGATGGTATGACCCTCGGGCTTTTTTTATTATAAGCTATAGTACCTAAATACTAGTATTATTTTAAAGGTATATTTTTTAAAATTTCTAAAACAAATTTCCAGTATTTTTGTGCGCTTGATATGCTGGCACGTTCATCTGGAGAATGTGCTCCTTTAATGGTTGGTCCAAAGCTTATCATATCCATCTTTGGATAATTTTGTCCCAATATACCACATTCCAAACCTGCATGACAGGCGGCTACATTTGGTTTTTCTCCATGAAGAGAAATGTATAAAGACTCTACAACCTTTAAAATAGCGCTGTCCATATTTGGAGCCCATCCAGGGTAGTGACCACTGCACGCTACCTTATAACCTGCCAACTCAAAAACAGCTGTCAGTGTTGCCGCCATATCATCCTTAGAAGAATCTACAGAAGATCTGGTAAGACATTCAATTTTAAGGGTAGCATTTGAAACAGCTATTTTTGCAATATTATTTGACGTTTCTACCAACCCTTCTATGGCTGGACTCATTCTGTATACACCGTTATGGGTTGCGTACACAGTATTTATAAATATGAGTTGATCTTTAGGGTCCATAACCATCTCTGGGGAGGTGATTTTGTGTGTTTCTATAGTTAAATCTGGCTCCAGTAATCTAAACTCCTCCACCAAGTCAAATTGAAGTTTCTCCATCTGCGATACAAACTCAGAAATATCCTCTGTTTTAACAACTACAGTAGCAGTGCTCTCTCTAGGAATTGCGTTTCTGAGAGATCCTCCAGCAATAGTTGCAATATGAGCTATCTCTTTATTTGCAGCCAATAAACGATTCATCATTTTATTGGCATTACCTAAACCCTTTATAATATCCATCCCACTGTGTCCACCTTGCAAACCTTTTACAGTAATACGATACCCCTGCCCATTTGGGGCAGGAATTTGATGGTAACTACCACTGGCAGTAACATCTACACCACCAGCGCACCCTACTCCAATTTCATCGTCTTCTTCTGTATCTAGGTTGAGTAAAATTTCACCTTCAAGCAAACCACCTTTAAGACCAATAGCACCAGTCATGCCGGTTTCTTCATCTATAGTAAATAGCGCTTCAATGGCCGGATGAGCAATGGTATCACTCTCTAAAACAGCCATAATAGTAGCTACTCCAAGCCCATTATCTGCCCCTAGAGTTGTTCCATTGGCCCGCACCCAATCTCCATCCACATACATTTGTATACCCTGAGTATCAAAATCAAAAACCGTATCACTATTTTTTTGATGTACCATATCTAAATGGGATTGCATCACAATAGCTTTTCTGTGTTCCATGCCAAGGGTAGCAGACTTTTTTATAATAACATTACCCACTTCATCTTCAAAGGTTTGAAGCCCTAAAGAAGCGCCAAAATCTTTCATAAACTTAATTACACCTTGTTCTTTTTTTGAAGGGCGTGGTACTGCATTTAAATCAGCAAATTTATTCCAAAGGGGTTTTGGAGATAGGTTTCTTATAGCATCACTCATTGTATTGTTATTAAATTTTATATACAAAGGTAACCTATTTGAGATTTTTTAACCACCCATTTTGAGCTAAGATTTTACAATATCTGTTATGATTTGTAAATATAAAATCAATGAAATACTTACATTGTAAATACCTTTAATTAATGATTTTAATCTAAGATGGTTTTAGTAATTTGCTATCATGTTTAAAAAGAAATCTATACTTGTTATTGCCCTACTGTTACCGGTGCAAATTTTATTGATACAATCATTAAAACAGTATCCCTCATTTGTAGAAAAATGGTACAGCTTAGGGCTATACCCCTGGATTGGAAAAATATCTAGAAGCTTATGGGGGTGGGTCCCTTTTTCTGTAGGAGATATTTTCTACACCTTGATTTTTATACTTGTGGCACGTTGGATTTATAAAAACTTTAAAGGTTTTAGATATGAGCCCGTAAAGTTGGTTTTTGATATTACTGCCCACGTATCTATAGTGTATTTTATGTTTCATCTATTATGGGGTTTTAACTATTACAGAGAACCACTGCATACCTCATTAAACCTTGGCAATGATTACACCACCGAGCAGCTCATAGCTATTACAAACAAGGTTATTAAAAAATCAAATGAACTTCACAACTCCCTGGGGTATGCTGATAGTGTCAAGATAGATTTGCCCTACACACAAAAGCAAATGCTTGATCTTACTCAAAATAGTTATGCAAATCTTCAAAAAACCTTTCCAAGCCTTTCTTTGCAACCCAAAAGTGTTAAAAAAAGCCTTTGGGGTTTAGGACTTACCTACATGGGGTATAGTGGTTATTTAAACCCATTCTCTGGAGAAGCGCAGGTGAATGGGCTTATAAAATCTTATAAATTTCCAGTTGTGGCTTGTCACGAACAAGCCCATCAATTGGGGTATGCAAAAGAAAACGAAGCAAACTTTATTGCCACTCTTGCAGCCCTACACAATGATGACAAATACATTAATTACACAGGATATATTTTTGCCCTTCGGTATTGTGTAAATGAATTATCTTACAGAGATAAAGAACTATACCATGAAACATTAGAAACTATACACCCCGGAATTTTAAAAAGTTATAAAGAAATGCGTGATTTCTGGGACAGTTATGACAACCCAATGGAGGAACTCTCAAAGGCATGGTACAATCTATTTTTAAAAGCAAACAACCAGCCCAAAGGAATTAAAACATATAGTTACATGGTAGCGTTGATGGTAAATTATTTTGACAATAGACCACTCTAAGATTTGCTAAAACTATGGTTGAATATTCAATTATGATATTTTTAACTATCGCAAATACGCTATAAAACACCACATATTGGTATCTTTAAGAAAAAAACAAACACAAATCCTTAATGCTATGAAAAAAAACATACTTCTGTTGCTTGTACTTTGTATTTCGCAAATTGGTATTTCTCAAGAATACTTTCCCAAAAACGATGGCGTAAAAGAAAATAACGCACATTACACCGCATTTACTAATGCAACATTATTTATCTCTCCAACACAACAAATAGAAAATGCAACACTACTGATAAAAGATTCAAAGGTAGTAGCCTCTGGCCAAAAAGTAGTGATTCCAAACAATACTGTTATGGTAGATTTGGAAGGAAAATTTATTTATCCATCATTTATTGATCCCTACACAAATTTTGGTGTTAAAAACCCAGAGCGTAGCTCTGGAGGTGGCCGCTCTCCTCAGTATAGCGCTTCACGAGAAGGTTTTTATTGGAATGATCATATCATGCCAGAGAAAAATGCTATAGACCATTTCAGCTATGATATTAAAAAGGCCAAAGCAATGCGTAATGAAGGTTTTGGTGTAGTAAACACTCATAGCATGGATGGTATTGCACGCGGCACGGGAGTTCTTGTGGCACTCAACGATCAAGCAAACCAGGCAATGCGTATAATTGATGATGCACTAGGACAACACTATTCATTCTCTAAAAGTGTGACTAGCAGACAATCGTATCCAGGATCTTTGATGGGATCCATGGCGCTGATGCGTCAAGTATATCACGATGCCCAGTGGTATGAAAAAGGAAACATACCTACAAAAGATAGATCTTTAGAGGCCTTACTAAAAAATAAAAACAAAGTTTCCATTTTTGAAGCAGGAAACAAGAGCAACAATCTAAGGGCCGCTAAAATTGGAAAACAGTTTGGAATTAATTACCTGATTGTTGGCGGCGGGGATGAGTATGAGATGATACAACAAACCAAAGCAACTAATGCTAGTTTTATCATCCCGTTAAACTTTCCAGATGCCTATGATGTGAGTAATCCCTACACGGCTAGTTATTTATCTTTAGAGGATATGCGCGCCTGGAATCAAGCGCCAACAAATCCAAAAGCTTTACAAGACAATGATATACCCTTTGCACTCACCACCTTTAAATCTAAAAAACCAAAAGATTTTTCAAAAGATCTTTTAACAGCAATTAAGTATGGTTTAGATAAAACAAAGGCGCTAGAGGCATTAACCACTGCTCCGGCAAATATGCTTCAAATAAGTGATAAGGTAGGATCTTTAGAAAACGGTAAATATGCAAACTTTTTAATCACCTCTGGTCCTTTGTTTGAAAAAGGGACTACACTCTACCAAAACTGGGTTCAAGGAACAAAAAGTGTTATCAACTCCATGGATCAAACAGACATACGAGGATCCTACAACCTTGCACTTGCAGGAGTTAGTTACACCTTAGAAATCTCTGGAGAAGTCTCAAAACCAAAAGCAACTCTTACGTTAGGTGAAACCGCTCTTCCTGCAAAGCTTACCTACAAAGAGAACTGGATAACCCTTTCTTTTACTGATACACAAACCAATGAGGTGTATCGCACAACCGCAATTATTGAAAAAAACTCAATGAGCATCTCAGGCAAAGCAGTTTTGCCCAGTGGAGTAGAAACCACCTTTACTGCAAATAGAAATATGGGAGTTGCCAAAGCTATTTCAGATAAAAACAAAGACATTAAAATCACTAATGTACTGCGTGAAATTATGCCCATAACCTATCCAAATGTTGGGCTAGGAAATACCACTCAGCCAAGCCAGCAAACCCTATTGTTTAAAAATGCTACCGTTTGGACTGGTGAAAAAGAAGGAATTTTATACAATACCGATGTGCTGGTACGCAATGGTAAAATTTCTAAAATAGGAAAAAATCTATCTTTTAAAAACGCCGTAGAAATTGACGCCACCGGAAAACACCTCACTGCAGGTATCATAGATGAACACAGTCATATAGCTGCGCTATCTATAAATGAAGGAGGGCAAAACTCCTCTGCCGAAGTTACCATAGAGGATGTTGTTGACCCTGAGGATGTAAACATTTACCGCAACCTAGCCGGTGGTGTTACCTCTATTCAAATACTACATGGCTCTGCAAACCCAATTGGTGGCCGTTCTGCCATTTTAAAACTAAAATGGGGAGAAGATGCAGACGGACTTTTGTATGACAACAGTCCTAAATTTATCAAATTTGCCTTAGGGGAAAATGTAAAACAATCTAACTGGGAGAGTTACAGCCGTTTTCCACAAACGCGTATGGGTGTTGAGCAGTTGTATGTAAATTATTTTAACCGGGCAAAAGCTTATGATGAATTGAAAAAAAGTGGCAAGCCCTACCGCAAAGATGATGAGCTGCAAACCCTAGCTGAAATATTAAATGGAGAGCGATTTATAAGCTGCCACAGTTATGTACAAAGCGAGATTAATATGCTCATGAAAGTTGCCGAGAAATTTAATTTCCGCATCAATACATTCACCCATATACTAGAAGGCTACAAAGTAGCAGATAAAATGGCTGCTCATGGAGTAGGCGCATCTACCTTTAGTGATTGGTGGGCCTATAAATATGAGGTGAATGATGCCATCCCTTACAATGCTGCAATTATGGCATCTCAAGGCGTTACCGTAGCTATTAATAGTGATGACGGTGAAATGTCTAGACGCTTAAATCAAGAAGCAGCAAAGACTTTTAAATACGGAGGCATGAGTGAGCTAGAGGCATGGAAAACAGTAACCATAAACCCTGCTAAACTATTACACCTAGACCATAGAGTTGGAAGTATTAAAATTGGAAAAGATGCAGATTTGGTGCTGTGGAATGGCCATCCGATGTCTGTGTATTCTAAAGCAGAAAAAACAATCATAGAAGGTAAAACTTATTTCGATTTGGACTTAGACAAGCAAAAACGAATCGCCATTCAACAAGAGCGAAATACACTGATGACCATGATGCTTAATGAAAAAGAAAATGGAGGTAAGACCAAACCCCCAGTCAAAAAAACAAACAAGAACTTTCACTGTGATACAGAATTTTAATAACCATAGCACGTAAATATTATGAACACTTTAAGACACTTATTAATTATAATAACGGCTATAACTGGAGTATCTGTAGCCGCACAACAGACCCCTGCCCCTTCTCAAAAAGGAGCAATAACCATTACAGGAGCCACAGCGCATCTTGGGAATGGAAACACTATAGAAAACGCAACTATTATTTTTGAAGATGGAATTTTAACCGCAGTTGGAGATTCAAGTATAAGCCCAAAAGGAACCTCTATTGACGCTACATCAAAGCATGTATATCCTGGCTTTATAGCACCTGCAAAGTCATTAGGACTTATTGAGGTGAATGCTGTAAGAGCCAGTAATGATCAAGATGAAATTGGTGAGATGATCCCACACATTAGAAGTATCATTGCCTATAATGCAGAGAGTAAAGTGGTAGAGTCTATGCGTCCAAATGGGGTGCTAATTGGCCAAATCACACCTCAAGGTGGTACCATCTCTGGAAGCTCGTCTATCGTTCAGTTTGATGCCTGGAATTGGGAAGATGCTGCCATTAAAACAGATGACGGTATCCACCTTCATTGGCCAAACACCTACAGAAGAGGAAGATGGTGGGCTGGAGAACCTAGAGGATACCAACCCAATAAAAACTACACAAAGCAAACACAAAAAATAACAAGCTACCTTACAGACGCTAAAGCTTTTGGTATGGGTGAAGACCAACCAGCAAATGAATCTTTCAAAGCAATGCAAGGACTCTTTGATGGTTCAAAAAAACTGTATCTATATGCAGATGGAGAGAAAGAAATCATAGACGCCATAACACAGAGTAAACAAGCAGGTATAGATCAAATTGTTTTAATAGGTGCCTACCAAGGATACAAAGTAATTCCGTTTTTAAAGCAGCATAAGATACCGGTACTGGTTCAGCAAACACACGCACTTCCAAAAAGCGCTGATGATCATTATGATTTGCCTTACAAACTTCCCAAATTACTAGTAGATGGTGGCTTACTTGTTGGATTGCAAAATAGCAGCATGTCCAACTTCCAGACCAGAAACCTGCCCTTTTATGCTGGGCAACTTGTAGGACAAGGAATGGATAAAGAAACAGCATTACAGCTTATTTCTGGAAATACGGCACAAATTTTAGGACTTGATAATTATGGAAGTCTTGAAGTTGGAAAGAGTGCTACACTATTTATAAGCGAAGGAGATGCGCTAGATATGATGGGAAATAGGCTAATAAGAGCCTTTATTGATGGACGTGATATTTCCTTAGAAACCCATCAAACAGAGCTATGGAAACGTTATATGGGTAAATACAACCAAGAATAACAACCCTTAAAACATCTTTAACCGTTTTAAAAAGCTATGTATAAAAAAATAGACAGCACACAAAACAGCTTGATTAAACAGTGTTTGTTATTGCTAGATAAATCAAGAGAGCGCCGTAAACAAGGTGCTTTTTTGGTAGAAGGCCAACGAGAAATACAACTTGCTTTAAAAGGAGGCTATGAAATACAAACCCTCCTTTTTTGTGCGTCACTATTTGTAAAAGAAATTAATCAATACCTAAGTGCTAATACTCAAATTATTGAAATTTCTATTCAGGTATATCAAAAACTGGCCTACCGCAAAACCACTGAAGGAGTCTTGGCCATCGTACAAACAAAACAACATACATTATCCAACCTAGTCTTTAAAAATAAAAGCCCTTTACTACTTATTGCAGAAGCTCCAGAAAAACCAGGAAATATTGGCGCTTTACTTCGCAGTGCAGATGCGGCTAATATAGACGCGTTTATAATTGCCAACCCAAAGACAGATCTTTACAATCCAAATATTATTCGAAGCAGTGTTGGCTGTTTATTTACCAATACCATTGCCACAGGAAGCACCCAGGAAATTATTGATTTTCTAAACAAGCGAAACATCCAACTCTTTAGCGCTATTTTGCAAGAATCTAAACCCTATCATACTCAAGATTTCACCAAACCAACAGCAATTGCAGTAGGCACAGAAGCAACAGGTTTGTCTGAGCTTTGGCGCTCAGAAAGCTTTCAAAATATTCATATCCCTATGCAAGGTGCCATTGATAGCATGAATGTATCTGTGGCTGCTGGTATTTTAATATTTGAAGCAAAAAGACAACGAGGGTTTTAATTACTTGTTGATTGACGCCTTGCAAACACCTTCTTTTTTTATTTAAAAATTAAACTCTTATTATTTTTTTTAAAAATTGGAATTTGTATTTTTAATCTATGACAGAAATTGACATAGAGCAGGAAAATAAAGCCATAGCGAAACAGTATAAGGAGCTTTTGAAGATTAGTTATCGTATTTTATCTAAGGAAGATAAGAAACTCATACGATCTGCCTTTGATGTTGCTGTGGACGCACACAAACTACAGCGTAGAAAAAGTGGTGAGGCTTATATTTTTCATCCTATTGCCGTAGCCAAAATCGTAGCCAGTGAGATTGGACTTGATGCCACGTCTATTGCCGCTGCCCTACTCCATGATGTTATTGAAGATACCAAATACACCTTTACAGACCTTGAACAACTATTTGGAGAAGCAGTTGCACGTATTGTGCAAGGATTAACCAAAATCTCCAAAATGCCCTATGAGGGAGATGTGTCTTTGCAAGCAGAGAATTTTAGAAAAATGCTTTTAACTCTTAATGAAGATATTAGAGTTATTATCATAAAAATTGCAGACCGCTTACACAATATGCAAACAATGGATGCAATGCCAAGCTACAAGCAAGAAAAAATTGCAAGCGAAACCCTTTACATATATGCTCCAATGGCCCATCGTATTGGTTTGTATAAAATAAAATCTGAGTTAGAAGACTTAAGCCTAAAATATACAGAAAGAGAAATATACGACGATATTTTAAGTAAAATTAAAGACAGTAAGCAACAGCAAGATGCTTATATAAGAGCCTTTTCAAAAACTATTAAAGATGCTTTAAATTCAGAAAAATTAACCTATGAAATAAAAGGAAGACCCAAATCAATTTACAGTATTCGTAGAAAAATTGTAGCACAAAATGTGAGTTTTGACGAGGTGTATGACAAATTTGCAGTACGTATTATATACAAAAGCGATCTTGCCAATGAAAAATTCTTGGCCTGGAAAATTTATAGCATTGTTACAGATAACTTTCGTCCAAATCCTGTAAGGCTAAGAGACTGGATTTCATCACCAAAATCTACAGGCTATGAGGCGCTGCATATAACTGTCATGGGGCCAAAAGGAAAATGGGTAGAAGTACAAATACGCAGTGAGCGCATGAACGAAATTGCAGAAAAAGGATTTGCTGCTCACTATAAATACAAAAATGAAGATAGCGATGAAGGAGGTCTTGATCTGTGGCTTAATAAATTACAAGACACCCTAGAGAATCAAGATATTAGCGCAGTAGATTTTGTAGAGGAGTTTAAACTTAGCTTGTATGCAAAAGAAATTTTTGTGTTTACACCCAAGGGAGATTTATATTCATTGCCAAAAGGAGCCTCTGCCTTAGATTTTGCATTTCATATACATACAGAGGTAGGCATGCATACAAGAGGTACAAAGGTTAATGGAAAATTAGTCCCTTTGAGTTATCCTTTGAAAAGTGGAGACCAAGTAGAGGTAATAACTTCTAATAATGCAAAACCTACAGCCAACTGGCTAGATTATGCCTCTACAAGTAGAGCGCAATCAAAAATAAAATCTTCTCTTAAAGAAGAACGCAAACAAATTGCCAATGAGGGAAAAGAAGTACTGCGTCGTAAATTAAAATCACTAAAAATTACCTTAGATGATAAGACAATCTATCAACTAATTCAATTTTATAAAGTAAAAACAAGTCTTGATTTATTTTTTAGAGTAGGTGCTGGCATTATAGATAATAAACAGCTAAAAGATTTTGCTGCCTCTAGATCTAATGTGTTGGTGAGTTTTATTAAAAATAAAATCAGAAAACAACCCAATCCAAGCGAGGTAAAAAAAGAAGAAATTACAGAGAAATTTGATCAATTGGTTTTTGGTAAAGAGGAACAACAATTAGATTACAAAATAGCAAGTTGCTGCAATCCAATTGCTGGAGATGATGTGTTTGGTTTTTTAACCGTTTCAGAAGGTTTAAAAATACACAAGAAAAATTGTCCAAATGCCGTGCAACTTCAGGGAAGTTATAATTACAGAATTCAAAAAGCCAAATGGATAGACTCCTCTCAAAGAGATTTTAAAGCTGAATTACTCATCACAGGAATTGATGGTCTGGGCCTAGTTAATAACGTAACAAAAGAGGTGTCAAACAACTTAAATATTGACATGAAACGGGTACATTTTGACACCGACGACGGTATATTTAAAGGGAAGATCGTAGTGGTGGTTAAAAACAAAAATATTCTTGATAACTTAGTTCAAAACATTAAAAAAATAAACGGAATTGATAAAGTAACTCGTTTGTAATTTTGCTATTTTTGACCCTTAAGCATTAAAACAATTTAGGTGTATAAGTGTAAGAAAAACTGTCAATTGCATGCTTGGGGTAAGATTCTCTAAAATTACACTAATATAGCTAAGCTATTCATTGCCAAATCATGAGTGGAAAAACGGAAGCAAACAATCAAGATATTGTAAAAAATGTATTCACTGCATTTTTAGAGAAAAAAGGGCACCGTAAAACACCTGAGCGCTTTGCTATACTCCAAGAAATATACGATCAAGAAGAGCATTTTGATATAGAGGCTTTATATATCATAATGAAAAATAAAAACTATCGTGTAAGTAGAGCTACACTTTACAATACCATAGAGTTATTGCTGGAATGTATGTTGGTGCGTAAACACCAATTTGGGCAGAATCAAGCACATTACGAAAAATCATATTTTGACAAACAACACGATCATGTTATTCTAGACAATGGAGAGGTCATAGAGTTTTGTGATCCTAGAATTCAAAATATTAAAAAAACCATAGAAGATGTTTTTGATATTTCTATATCTAAACACTCTTTATATTTTTACGGAACAAAAAACACAACCAACCCAGAACAATAGGGAAATACATTACAATTATGGCAGTAGACTTACTACTTGGATTACAATGGGGAGACGAAGGAAAAGGAAAAATCGTCGATGTACTCACAGCAGATTATGACATCATTGCCCGCTTTCAAGGCGGTCCTAACGCAGGACACACCTTAGAGTTTGATGGTATTAAACACGTTTTAAGAACCATCCCTTCAGGAATTTTTCACAAAACAGCTATCAATGTAATAGGAAATGGTGTTGTGATTGATCCTGTTGTTTTTGTAAAAGAATTGGAAGGATTAGATCAATTTAATATAGATTATAAGGCCAAGTTGATTATTTCAAGAAAAGCGCACCTTATTTTACCAACCCACAGACTTTTAGATGCAGCCAGTGAGGCCAGTAAAGGGAAAGCTAAGATTGGCTCTACTTTAAAAGGTATTGGTCCAACCTACATGGACAAAACAGGTAGAAATGGGATTCGTATTGGGGATCTTGAAATGAAAGACTGGAAAACAAAATACCGTCAATTGGCCAACAAACATGAGGCTATGATTTCATTTTATGATGTAGACATTCAGTACGATTTAGAAGAAATGGAAGCAGAATTTTATGAGGCTATTGACCGCCTCAAAGAATTAACTTTTATTGACAGTGAACAATATTTCCATCAGGCAATCAAAGCTGGAAAAACAATACTGGCAGAAGGTGCACAAGGATCTTTACTAGATATTGATTTTGGAACCTACCCATTTGTAACATCTTCAAATACAACAGCAGCAGGTGCTTGCACAGGTTTAGGAATTGCACCAAATAAAGTTAAAGATGTGTACGGGATATTTAAAGCCTACACTACTCGTGTTGGTTCTGGCCCTTTCCCTACAGAACTTTTTGATAAAGTGGGTGCTCAGATGGCAAAAATAGGACGTGAATTTGGAGCGGTAACAGGAAGACCAAGACGTTGTGGATGGTTAGATTTAGTAGCCTTGAAATACACCTGTGAGGTAAATGGAGTTACGCAATTAAATATGATGAAAGGAGACGTTCTCTCTGGTTTTAGTACCATAAAGGTATGTACGGCATACAAATACAAAGGAGAGACTATTACCCACCTACCCTACAACATCGAGCCAGAAAATGTAACACCTATCTATACAAGTTTTCCTTGCTGGAAAGAGGATTTAACAAAGATGAGAGCGGTATCTGAATTTCCAAAAGAGCTGAACCAATATATCGATTTTCTAGAAAAAGAACTAGAAATACCTATTAACATCGTTTCTGTAGGTCCAGATAGAACCCAAACAATACACCGTTAAAAAGTATCTACAACATATAACACTCTTTTTAATACTCCTTATTACAGGAGTTTTAGCAGCACAACCCAATCAAGAATCAGAAAAATCTAAGGTTGATATTCAATCAGGGTATTTAGAGCGAAAGCCAGAATTACCGGATGCTTTCATATACACCAAAGACACTGAGGGTCAGGTATACATCATCCATCAAGGTATTCAAATGTGGTGTAATCAAGCCTATGTGTATCTAAAAGATAATTTTGTAAAAGCCTACGGCGAAGTAAAAATTAAACAAGGAGATACCATTTCCATGAATAGTAATTATGCAGAGTATAATGGAAATACTCAATTTGCATTTGCAAGTGGTGATGTTGTTTTTCAAGAACCTAAAACAACATTAAAAACAGACACCCTTTATTTTGATAGAATAAAACAAGAGGCCTACTACAGAAGCGGTGGCAAGGTTGTAGATACAGCCAGCACCCTAACCAGTAGAATTGGGCGATATTTTGCTGAAGCCAAAAACTATCAATTTACAAGTGATGTAAAAATTGTAAACCCTAAGTATACCATAAACTCTCAGCAACTAAATTTTTATTCTCAAACAGGTGCTAGCTATCTATATGGTCCTTCTACCATAGTAAGCGATTCAAGTACTGTGTATTGTGAGCGTGGTTTTTATGACACAAGAGAAGACACCGGATATTTTGTAAAAAATTCTAGGGTAGACTATCAAAGTAGAACACTTTATGGGGATAGCATTTACTTTGACAGAAATAAAAGTTTTGCTTCTGCTACCAACAATATTAAAGTAATTGACACCAGTAATCAAAGTATTATACGAGGTCATTACGCTGAGGTTTTTAGACAAAAAGATTCAGTTTTTATTACCAAAAGAGCGGTAGCTATTACCTTACAAGAACGTGATTCTGTATACATACATGCAGACACTTTGCAAATTACAGGCAAACCAGATAATAGAATTCTTAAAGGGTTTTACAGAGCACGTTTTTTCAAACAATCCAGTGATCCACAACAAGCCCCAACCAGTGGTAAATGTGATTCTATATTTGTGAACCAGAAAAAAGGAATTACAAAACTTATAGATCGCCCCGTTCTATGGACTGGTGAAAACCAAATGACTGGTGATACCATTCATTTAATTAATAATACTAGAACCCAGCAACTTGATACTCTAAAAGTGTTTAACAATGCATTTTTAATACAAAAAGATTCTTTGGGGTACAACCAAGTAAAAGGAAAGCGTCTTGTGGGTCTGTTTACAGACAATGAGCTTGACACCATAAATATTGATCAAAATGCACAAGTAATTTATTTTGCGCGTAATGACAAAGACAAGCTCATTGGCATAAACAATACCGTATCAAGTGCCATACAAATGTATATGGAAAACCAAGCCATTGAAGGAATACGTTTTATAAAAAAGGGAACTGGAAAAATATACCCACTCTCAAAGATTCCTCCAGAGGCAAGAATATTACCTGGTTTTAAATGGAGAGCAGAAGAACGATTACAGGATAAAGAAGCATTATTTGATGGAAAACAAGTGCCCATACTTCCAAAAATTAAAGGGATCCCGCTGCCAAAGTTTAAAGAAGCCTTTTTTGATGAGAAAAGTCAAGATCAATTACAAATTCCAGAGGCCTCAAAACTTAATGCCGAAGTTTTTAAAAACAGACCCCAAGATGCTCCCTTGCAAGAAACTCCCTCGGGGGAAAATAAAACCAAAGACCAAAAAGACAAAGAAAAACTCCAAAACAATTAATTTATTTACAGATAATAATAGGCCAAGCACCATTGTTAATTTCTATTTTTACAACCTAGTTATAGCCCATTGAAAAAAGATTTTTACAAACATCAAACACAAACCACACCACATCCACTGGCCATGGAAATCTCTCATGCCAAAGGCAGTTATATCTATGATACCCATGGAATTGCACATCTGGATTTTGTTGCAGGCGTATCTGCCTGTAGTCTTGGCCATAGCCATCCTAGTGTTGTAAAAGCAATAACAGAGCAAACTCAAAAATACATGCATGTAATGGTGTATGGAGAGTATATTCAAAGCCCAGCTGTTGCACTTACAAAACTTTTGGCACAGCATCTCCCCGATCCTTTAGAGACTACCTATTTGGTAAATAGCGGTACAGAAGCCATAGAAGGTGCTTTAAAACTAGCCCGCAGGGCAACAAATAGAGCAGAAATTATTTACGCAAATCTTGCGTATCATGGAAATACAATGGGGGCTTTAAGTATAATGGGCTATGAACAAAGAAAAGAAGCTTTTAAACCATTGTTGCCCCAGTGCAAGGCTATCTTGTTTAATTGTGAAACCTGCTTGGAGCAAATCACAAACAATACTGCAGCTGTGGTACTAGAAACCATTCAAGGGGGCGCTGGCTTTATAGAACCAACTAATGAATATTTAAAGAAAGTAAAAGCTAGATGCCAACAAGTGGGCGCGCTTTTAATTTTAGATGAAATACAACCAGGATTTGGCCGTACTGGAAAACTCTTCGGGTTTATGAATTACAATGTGGTGCCAGATATTTTAGTGATGGGAAAAGGTATGGGCGGCGGGCTTCCCATTGGAGCATTTACAGCATCAAAACCCCTTATGGATCTATTACATAAAAAACCAAAACTTGGCCACATAACAACCTTTGGAGGCAATGCTGTTATTGCCGCGGCAGCACTAGCTACGCTAAAAGAAATAACTCAAAGCGCTTTAATGCAACACGCCCTAGAAAAAGAAACATTGCTGCGCAGCTTACTGGTTCATGATGCAATAAAGGAAATTAGAGGAACTGGCTTAATGTTGGCCCTTATTATGGAAACTCCTGAGATGGCAAATGAGGTGATTTTAAAATGTAAAGACAAAAATTTAATTTTGTTTTGGTTACTATTTGAACCTAGAGCCATCAGAATTACACCCCCACTCACCATTTCTAAGGCTGAAATTATAGCCGGATGCAGTATCTTAACCCAAGTACTCAACGAAATATAAACCCTCAAAAATTGTTTTAATCTATTGTATTTCATTTGGTTATACATGATTTTAGGCTGTTAACATCTCGTTAACAACAATCACAGCATATCTCAAGAGCTGTCAATATCCTCACTATCTTTATATAGAGAAACCAATAAATAACTGCGTATGCAATTGCCTACCCCAGACGAGCATAACAACGTATCACTTAGTAAATTTGAGTCTATGCTCAAGACCAATAATATTCTCTTTTTTGATGCAGATCAATTTGAGGAAATTATCAATCACTATCTTGAAAATGGCAAAATAGCGCTTGCCAAAAAAGCCACAAAACTTGGTTTACAACAACATCCAAGCTCAACATCCCTTAAATTATTTCAAGTTGAAATGTTCATTTTTGAAAATGAACTAGATATTGCAGATATACTACTAGATGAGTTATACCAAATAGAACAATCTAACGAAGAAATATACATTCAAAAGGCAAATATTCTCTCCAGAAGGGATCAACACAAACATGCCATTGTGTTGCTTAAAAAAGCACTGGAGATTACCCTAGAGCAAGGAGATGTTTTATCTTTAATAGGAATGGAGTATTTGTTTTTAGAAGATTATGAAAATGCCAAAAACTATTTCATTAGGTGTTTAAATGATGAAAAGGATCAATTACACACAGATTATTCTGCCCTGTATAACGTGATCTATTGTTTTGAATACTTAGAACAAAATCAAGAGGCTATAAACTATCTAAATGTATTTTTAAATAACAATCCATACTCTGAGGTAGCTTGGCACCAAATAGGAAAACAATATAGTATTCTAAACCAATACAAGAAAGCATTGGCATCTTATGACTTTGCTATTATTAGTGATGATCGATTTATTGGTGCATACCTTGAAAAGGGGAAAGTACTAGAGAAAATGAAACGCTATGAAGAGGCTATAGAGTGTTTTATTATCACCCTTGGCCTTGATGACCCGACCTCCTTTGCCCTATTGCGTATTGGTAAGTGTTATGAGAAAATTAATAATGATGAAATGGCCTTGCAGTATTACACCAAGTGTGTTGAGCAGGATAGCCTTCTAGATAAGGGATGGATTGCCATTACAGATTTTCATTACAAAAAGAAAGACTACAAAAAAGCACTTTATTTTATAGATAAGGCCATCAATATAGATTCAGAAAATGTATTGTACTGGAAAAGATACGCCAAAATCAACAAAAAACTCCAATGGTTTGAAGAGGCTGAGATTGGTTACAGAAAAGCCCTAGAATATGGAAACTATGAGCAAAATACCTGGCTTACTCGTTGTGACATATTAATTAAACTTGGTGAATTTGAGGGGGCTATTAATAACCTAAACCAAGCATCCGAATTTTATCCAGATTCTGCAGAGATAGAATTTAGGTTAGCGGGTCTTTATTATGACACTCACAAAGAGGATACAGGAGCATTTCATCTTAGAAACGCCCTTGATATTGAACCAGAATTTTTACTTATTTTGGAGGAAATATTTCCTCATATTTTAGAAAAACCTAGTGTAAAAGAAATTATAACTAATCACAAAAAAACTACCCTTTAATCTGTATTTTTGGGCATAAAACAACACTAATATGCCCAAACGCAGTTTTAAACAATCATTATTACTTACTATTAAGGGTTTAGCCATGGGTGCTGCAGATGTAGTCCCAGGGGTTAGTGGTGGTACGATTGCCTTTATTTCTGGGATATACGAGGAACTAATTTCTACCATACACAGTTTAGATTTGGGTGTTTTTAAAACCCTAAAAAAGCAAGGGTTAAAAAAAGCTTGGCAAGACTATAATTTAGGTTTTCTTGCAGCGTTATTTACTGGTATTGCCATTAGTATATTATCTCTTGCCAAATTAATAACTATGCTTTTGGGGCAGTACCCTGTTTTAGTATGGTCTTTCTTCTTTGGCCTTGTTATAGCTAGTATTATATACATTGCAAAACAGATTACAAACTACAACCTTAAAGCTATAATTGCCCTTGTATTTGCTGCGGTGCTATCTTACGGAATAACCCTTGCAGAGCCTATTGCAGATACAGAAAGTATTTGGTTTTTATTTATTGCTGGGTTTATTGCCATTATAGCAATGATATTACCAGGTATTTCTGGCGCTTTTATACTGCTACTCATTGGCGGATACACCGTGGTTATTGGAGCCATTAATCAACTTATTGATTCTTTAAGCACACTTAATTTGAGTGGCCTTGGTAATGCCCTGTTAAAAATTGGAGTGTTTGCAGTGGGAGCTATTGCAGGGCTTAAAGTGTTTTCTGGGGTCTTAAACTGGATGTTTAAAAACCATAAAGACACGACCCTTGCAGTTTTAACAGGATTTATGATTGGTGCACTTAACAAAATTTGGCCCTGGAAACAAGTACTACAATACCGCAAAAATAGTCATGGAGAAGAGATCCCTTTTATTGAAAAAAGTATTCTTCCTGATATGTACCAGGGAGATCCTAAAGTATTTACGGCATTCTTATTTATGCTCGTTGGCTTTATGATTATTTTTCTTTTAGAGTTTATTGCAAACAAAAAGAGTCCTAACTAATTCAATGCTGTGAATACAGAGAGAAACGCCATAGACAAATTTTGGCTAATCCTAAAAGGGGTTAGTATGGGAGCCGCCAATAAGGTTCCTGGGGTTTCTGGAGGACTCGTGGCGTTTGTAGCTGGGTTTTATGAAGAGTTTATTTACTCGCTTCAAAAAATAAATAAAATCGCTCTTTCACTTTTACTTAAAGGACGTCTTAAAAGTTTTACACAATATACAAACGCGGGTTTTCTCAGCCTTCTTTGTCTTGGAATGTGTATCAGTTATTTTAGCGTTTCAAAAATACTTGATTACCTACTTCTTGAATACGAGCTGCAGGTATGGAGTACATTTTTTGGAATGATAATAGGCTCTATAATTTACATCACCAAAGATTTTGGACCCTGGAGCAAAAAAAATATTGGGTATTTGGCCTTTGGTATTATTGCAGGCATCGCCATAAGTTTTTTAGAACCCGCAAGAGAAAACGACAATCTTATTTTTGTTTTTTTGTGTGGTATTATTGGGGTATCTGGAATGACGCTCCCGGGGCTATCCGGGTCTTTTATATTGATTATTTTAGGCAATTATGTATTGTTACTGGTAGACTCAGTAAATGCCTTATTTGACACGCTATCTGAAATAGTAATGGGTGATTTTTCTTTTAAAGACAATAACCAACGGGTAAGACTCTTACAAGTGTTGGTTGTGTTTTCTATGGGGTCTGTAACTGGGTTGGTGTCTTTATCTCACCTGCTTGGGTTTGTATTAAAAAAATATAAAAAAGCCACCTATGCTGTTATCATAGGGTTTATAACAGGTTCTCTTGGTGTGGTGTGGCCTTGGAAAGAAAAAATATACAGCCGTAACGCTATTGGAGAAATTAACCTTGATGCTAATGCAAGAGAAATTATAACGGGATACCATAGGTATTTCCCCTCAGAGGTTTCTTGGGCTACACTTTTTGCCCTACTATTTATACTTCTAGGAATTATTGGAGTACTCAGTATTAACTGGTATCATGTGTACAAAAAAAGAACCAATGGCTAACTACGGACTCATCGGGAAAAACATAGCGTATTCTTTTTCAAAAAAATTTTTCACTCAAAAATTTAAAGAAGAGAAACTACCACACAGCTACCATAACTTTGACATTGAAACTCTTGATGTTTTTAAAAAAATAATACAAAAGGACACCACTATTAAAGGTTTAAATGTAACAATCCCATACAAAGAGAAAATCATACCATATCTTGACACTTTAGACAGTCAGGCGAGAATAATTGGAGCTGTTAATACTATTAAAATTCTAGAAGACGGCACGCTAAAGGGATACAATACAGATCATTACGGATTTAGTAAAGCCTTAAGTAACTACCCTAATGTTTTAAAAAAAACAGCTCTTATTCTAGGAAATGGCGGCGCCTCAAAGGCCATTAAATATGCGCTTGATGATTTAGGGTACAACCACACAACCGTGTCAAGAAATGTGACTAAGGATACCATTACCTACCAACAAGTGACAAAACAGGTCATAGAAAATAACACACTTATAGTAAATACTACTCCTTTAGGGGTAGCTCCAGATGTTTTAAAATCTCCAGAGATTCCTTACAGCTATATCACAAAAGAACACTTTCTCTTTGACCTAGTATACAACCCACAAAAAACTACTTTTCTAAAACATGGGCTCGCAAAAGGGGCAACAATAGCCAATGGTAGTAAAATGCTAGAATATCAAGCCCAGAAGGCTTGGAGTATCTGGAATAGTTAAAATAGAAGCAGCGGTGTCAATAAACAACTAGAATCTTGGCAATCTTATAGGGAGTTAGTATCTTGGACCCTCAAAATAATGAACTTTAACATTGCAAAATATGTCTGACCAAATCAATTCTACACCGCAAGATAACACACCAATTGAAAAAAGTGTTACTACCCCACAAGCTTCAAATAGTAAAGAAGAAACTCCAAAAAAGACATCTTCTGACCCAGCAGACACCACTGATATCAAACCATCAAAATCTGTGAAAAATGAGCCTGAAGTAGAAACGGTCACCACCCCAGAAATCACTGAAGAGAAAGAGGTAGAAAGCTCAGATGCTATAGCCCAGATAGAAACAATATTGGAAAAGGAGCCTACAGATTACAGCAGTCTAACTAAATTAGAGCTCACCAGTGCATTAGAAAGCCTAATTAACAATGGCGCTATAGAAAACATTAAAGAAGAAGCAGAGGAAATAAAAACAGAATTTAACAATCAATTTCAAGAAGAACTTAACCAAAAAAAAGAGGCTTTTCTCAGCCAAGGCGGAAACATCATAGATTTCCATTACACCAGTATAGAGAAAAAAGCGTTTAATGATGTTTTTAATGAGTACAGAACAAAAAGAAATGCTCATTTCAAAAAATTAAAGCAGGATTTAGAAGGAAATCTGGAAGTTAGAAACCTTTTAATTGAGGAAATTAAAAGATTATTAGATTCTGAAAAAAGTGTAAACAGCAATTATAAAAAAATTAAGGACATACAAGAGCGTTGGAAACAAGCTGGTGCCATCCCTAGAGATAAATATAACACGGTTTGGAACAACTACCATCATTACATGGAAACATACTATGATGCCTTGCAGCTAGATAGAGAGTTTAGAGATCTAGATTTTAAACACAATCTTGAAGAAAAACAAAAGCTTATAACACGTACACAAGAACTTGCAAAGCAGAGTGATGTAGACAAGGCATTTAGAGAATTACAATTAATTCATAGACGTTGGAAAGAAGAGATTGGACCCGTAGCTAGAGAGATTCGTGAGGAGTTGTGGGAAACCTTCAGCGAAGCAACAAAAATCATTCATGACAAAAAAATGGTTGCAGAAGCGGCATTAGAAGAGACATTTATTGAAAATTACGCTATTAAAAAAGAACTTATTGGTCTTGTAGGAAAAGTGCAACAAGAAACAAAATCTACTCATGGTGCATGGCAAAATGCGATGAAGCAAGTACAAGAAGTTAGAGATGTATTTTTTAGCGTTGGGCGTGTGCCAAAAGATAAAAACAAAGAAATCTGGGCGAGCTTTAAGGATACTACTCGTAGCTTTAATAAAGCTAAAAATGATTTCTATAAGCATCAAAAAAGTGCACAGTATGATAATCTTGAGCAAAAAAGAAAACTCATCAAACTTGCCCAGGATCATAAAGACTCAGAAGATTTTGAAAAAGCCACACCGCTTTTCAAAAAAATACAACATGATTGGCGTGAAATTGGGCATGTACCAAGAAAAGACAGTGATGCTATTTGGAAAGAATTTAAAGCCGCTTGCAATCATTATTTTGATAGATTACACGCTTTAAAAGACCAAGAAAATAAGCAGGAGCTAGAACATTTAGTGCAAAAACAAGCCCTACTGGATTCCATGAAAACTATAATTTTATCTGGAGACCATAAGCAAGATATTAAAACCATAAAGGAACTAATCACGCGGTGGAAAACCGTTGGACGTGTTCCTTTTAAGAAAAAGAACATTGATCAAAAATTCAATAAAGCTTTAGATGCACTATTTAACAAACTAGATTTAGACAAAAAAGAAACAGAGCTTATCAAGTTTGAAAATAAATTACATGCGCTCTCTGGTGAGGATGATACGCGCAAACTACAAAACGAGCAATTCTTTATTGGTAAAAAGATAGATGAAACCAAATCAGAAATTTTACAGCTGGAAAACAATTTGCAATTTTTCAAACATGTAGAGAAAGACAACCCTCTTGTAAAAGATGTTTATAAAAATATTGAAAAACACAAAGAACAATTGGCACTTTGGAAAGAAAAATTAGTGAAAATTAAGGCAATACAAAATGGGTAAGCAGTATGCAAAGTTGTATTCTATGCCTATCACATAAAACAGTCTTATACTACCAAGACCACAACCGCAGGTATTACCAATGCAAAACCTGCGGTTGTGTTTTTATACCCCACCAATTGCTTCCCGAGGCCAAGGAAGAAAAAAACCGCTACCTCTCACATCAAAATAATGTAGAGGATAAGGGTTTTCAGAATTTTGTAAGCCCAATGGTAAGTGCTATAAAGGCAAATCACAGCCCCAAAGACAGAGGTTTAGACTTTGGAGCTGGCACAGGGCCTGTGGTTAGTAAATTACTGGGAGACCTTAAGTATAAAATAGCCTTGTATGATCCTTTTTTTCATCCCAGTAAAGCACCATTAAACACTACTTATGAGTTTATTATTTGCTGTGAGGTAATAGAACATTTGCACCATCCATTAAAAGAATTTGTACTCCTAAAAAAATTATTAAAAACAAATGGGGTACTATACTGCATGACAGATTTGTTACCAAAAAAAGAAGATTTTAAAAACTGGTATTATAAAAATGACTTTACGCATGTTATATTTTACACGCCAAAAACACTGCAATGGATTCAAAAAAAAGTAGGCTTTACACATCTTGAAATAGATCAAAGGGTAATAAGGTTCTACTAATCTATAATAGCCTCATAAATTGCTGCCTGTATATTACTTCTAAGATTTGTTTCTACCATCTTTTTATTCTCTGCGCTAGGATAAGTCCTGTTAGACATAAATACATATACAATTTCCTTTTCTGGATCTGCCCAGGTAAAAGTACCCGTAAAGCCACTGTGTCCAAAACTTGACATTGAAACGCAGCCACAAGTTGGACCACTATCTTCTAATTGAGGCTTATCAAAGCCCACACCCCTGCGTATGTTTTGATCACAGTAATAACAGGTGTTAAAATCATCAATAACCTTAGGGGACAGGTATTGTTGTCCTCCATAATTGCCACCGTTTAAATATAGTTGCATCATTTTAGCAACATCATTTGCAGTGCTAAAGATTCCTGCATGCCCACCTACTCCACCAAGCATGGCGGCACCTTGATCATGTACATAACCATGAATTTTTTGCATTCTAAAATAGGTGTCCTCCTCGGTGGGTACAATGTTGTTTTTATTATATCTCTCTAGAGGATTATAGCCCATGGAATAAGCGCCAATAGATTCATAGAAGTTTTGCTGTACTAACTTTTGCAGTGAAAGGCCATAATACCCTTCTAGATATTTCATTAGTAAATAATAGGGTAAATCACTATAATTATACTCTTGGGTATCTCTTAATTCGCTCTCTCTTATAAAGCGGTAAATACTGTCTTTGTATTCTCGTTTGATAAACATTTTGGATGCTACTTTGTAAGGAAAATCTTCGCTGTAAGTGGGTGTATACCATTTTGTTTTTGGTGTATCCGTGAGGCTATCCATAGTATTTACATAATAAGGAATCCAAGATTTTAATCTAGCGGTATGCGTTAGCATTCTGCGCAAGGTTATATTGGCCTTATCTGTTTGTTTGTATTGAGGGAGTAACTCAGAGAGAGTAGTATCCATGGTAATAACACCCTTGTCAACCAGTTTCATTACCATAGGAAGGGTCGCCATGATCTTGGTTAATGATGCGACATCATACACATCTGTTTGTAAAACTGCTTGTAATTTATCTTGAGTATGGTGGCCAAAGGTCTTATTGTATACAACTTTTCCTTTTCTAGCAACTATAATTTGAGCGCCAGGCATCATACTATCTGTAATCCCTAGCCTAGCAATAGAGTCTATTTTTTTGAGCCTGGCACTAGAGAGCCCTACACTCTCTGCAGCCCCATAGGTGAGTCTGTTTATGGACTTTGTTTGTATTTGTGTATGTATAGGGAAATCATCTCCTAAAGACACCGGAAGACTCCCCTTTGCCGCTCTGGCGCCAAAAATGAGTTGAGCAGAAAGTTCTTGAGAGACCTTACTATTTTGATAAGACATGATAACTGCATCAAAATTGGTGGTAGTTTTAAGATCTAATAAACTATAGGGTCTGGCAAAAACATCTAAAATTAAAGTATTTGTTCTTGCAATTTCTTGCAACCACACCAACTCTTTGTTTGTAAATTTATACCCCTTCCATGGAGTTTGGTTAGACTTATGAAACCCAGCTATAACATAATCATACCCCTTGAGCTTGGTAATATAGCTGGCAAGATCATCTGCTTTTACAAAATCTATAGGTGCATACAGTCTAAGTTGATTTAAAAAATCAGCCCCAGAAGCATCACCAAAATTAACGTAGGCTATTTTTTTACCTTGCAGGTCTTTTATAGGCAGAAGTTGGTCTTTATTTTTTAAAATTGTCAATGCATTTTCAATGGCCTTTTCATACAAAGCGGCATCTACAGGGGTGTTTAAATCTTCAATAAGATTTCTCTGATCAACAGGGGTATATTGATGCAACCCTGCTTTGTACTTTCCGTACAGTATTTTTTTTACAGAATGAGCTAAACGCTCCTGTGAGATAAGTTTATCTTGATATGCCTTTACAATAACCTGGTGTGCTTTAGGGATGTTTTCTGAAATCAATAACACATCATTTCCTGCCAAAAAAGCAGCAAGATCAATCTCTCCTGGTTTCTCAAAGTTTGCTGCTCCTTTCATGTTTAAGGCATCTGTGAAAATAAGCCCCTTAAAACCAAGATCTTTTTTTAAAATATCTGTCACAATGATTTTTGATAATGAAGAGGGCAGGCCATTTTGGGGCTCAAGTGAGGGTACATTTAAATGGGCCACCATCACACTAGATAACCCTTGGTTCATTAAACGCTTGTAAGGATAAAGCTCAATGCTATCAATTCTGTTTTTAGAAAAATTTATAGTGGGCAAGGTTTTATGAGAATCTGTGTCTGTATCTCCATGGCCAGGAAAATGTTTGGCATTGGCAAGAATTCCTGCAGATTGCATTCCTTTTATAAATGCAATAGATTTTTGAGTAACGTTGTCTGTATCTTCCCCAAAAGAGCGATTTCCAATAATAGGGTTTTTTGGGTTGGTATTAATATCTACCACTGGAGCAAAATTAATATGTACTCCCAATCTTTTACAGTGCTCCCCAATTCTACGACCCACATGTTCAATTATACTGGCATCTTTAATAGCCCCAAGAGTCATATTCCAGGGATAAGCAAAAGTAGAGTCTAAACGCATGGCTAGGCCCCACTCTGCATCCATAGCAATCATTAATTTTGTTTTTGATAATGCCTGGAATTCATTAGTAAGTTTTGCTTGCAGATTGGGTCCTCCCTTAGAAAAAATCACACCACCTATATGGTATTGTGTGATAAGCTTTTTAATTTTATCTGTTTTAGCTTTGGGATCTCTAGAGAAAACATCTACCATAAATAGCTGCCCCACCTTTTGCTCTAAAGACATATTACTGTACACACTGTCTACCCAAATTTGTTGATTTTCAAGATCATTCTCTACAGCCAAAGGGTGTATTTGTTGAGAAATAGCTGGAATACAGCCTAACATAAAAAGTAAATATAATAGGGGTTTTTGCATCTTTTAAAAATATCAAAAAATTACGCTAAAAACCGACTGTGCCAACTATCTTTCGCGGCAACCTCCCAATTTTCTTTGTATTGTGCTTTTGTATTGACTAGGTTATTGAAAACAATTGTATTTGCAGACACCGATTTATTTTTTGCCATTTTTCTAAAATCTAACAAACTTTTATGTGCTATAAAAGCACCATTATAATAAGTGACATTCATTTTATCTAGTAAATCTACACCCATTTTCTCTTGTAACTCTTGTACAAAATGAACAGAGGCATCTATGCTACATCCCGATGCAGATGCATTTTGTTGGTTCAGACCCAACACTATAAAGCGGTCATACTTGATTTCAAAACCAGCCTCAAGCTCAGTGCCGTGTGCAGTCCACTGGGTTAAAAAATAACGAGTTTTTGCTTGTATGTATTCTACTTCTTGTGGCGTAAATTTACGATTTGATTGATACACCCATATTCTTGAGGTATCTGGAAGATTATTGAAGTCTGTAAGCATGGGTAGTGTCTGTTATATTTTTTACAACTCAGAGGCGTCTGCTATCATTTGGGCAACATCCATGACCTGAACTTGTTGTTCTTGCTCCTGGTGTTTTACCCCGTCTGTCATCATAGTATTACAAAAAGGACATCCGGTTGCCACAATACTAGCTTTTGTTTGTATTGCCTCTTGTGTGCGTTCTACATTAATGTCTTTATTTCCTGGTTCTGGTTCTTTAAACATTTGAGCACCACCTGCACCGCAGCATAGGCCGTTTGTTTTACACCGCTTCATCTCTACAAGTTCTACTTCTAATTTACGCAGTAAATCTCTTGGAGCCTCATACTCTCCATTGGCACGTCCTAAATAACAAGGATCGTGAAAAGTGATTTTTTTGCCTTTAAATTTTCCGCCCTCTACTTTAAGACGCCCATCATTTAAGAGTGTTTTTAAAAACTGAGTGTGGTGCATTACCTCATAGTTACCTCCAAGTTGGGGATATTCATTATTAATGGTATTAAAACAATGAGGGCAGGCAGTTACTATTTTCTGAACCTTATAGGCATTAAGCACCTCAATGTTTGTAGCTGCTTGCATCTGAAACAAAAACTCATTTCCAGCTCTTTTAGCTGGATCTCCAGTACAACTCTCTTCGGTACCAAGTACAGCAAATTCTACACCAGCATTGTTTAATAGTTTTACAAAAGCTTTGGTGATTTTTTTTGCTCTGTCATCAAAACTCCCAGCGCAACCAACCCAAAATAAAACTTCAGGTTGTTTCCCTTGGGCCATGAAATCGGCCATTGTTGGTACTTTTAATACATCACTCATAATTATTGTTTTATAGTATACTGAAACACAAAAATTTCAGTGTATATTTTAATCCTCAAATACTTCAATGGTAAGGTCTTTTTGTACCAATTCTGTAAATTTACCGTTGTATCTTGTGGCTTTTACTAAATGATTATCAATCCAGTGATAATTTCCACCTCTAGGTTTTCCCATTAAAAGAGAATGAAATTTAAAACCATGCTCATGTAACCAAGCCATAGTAACAGCTCTATGCTGTTCTGTTCTTGATGTGAAAAAACAAATAATATGACCATCATCATACCAACCATTTAATGTTTTTAGTGCATCAGGAAAAGGAAGACAGGTTGCCATACGCTCTGGCTCCTCATTGGGAACATCTTCTGTGACAGTACCATCTATATCTATTAAATAGTTTTTAACATGAGAGGCTAAAATTGGAGATGCATTTTCTCCTTGAGCATCTTTTATAGTATGCAGGGGTTCATTACTTACAGGCATAGTATATACGCTGTCTTTAACCTGTCTTAATTCATTTATTGTTCTTTCCTTTGAAGTCATGGTAATTGGTATTGTATGTTATTCTTTAGACCAGTTTAATCGGTCCATTTGATTGAAAGGCCATGGGGCCCCGTTGTTTTCTATATTAGTCATTGTTGCGTTAAGCTCTGTTGGCGCCGCAGATTGCTCCATTACTAAATACTGGCGCATGTCCATAATTATAGACAAAGGATCAATACTCACTGGGCAAGCCTCTACACATGCATTACAGGTGGTACAAGCCCACAGTTCTTCTGTGGTGATGTAATCATTTAAAAGCTGTTTTCCATCTGGCACAAAAACACCTTGGTTGGTATCCATGTTTTTACTAACCTGCTGCAAACGATCTCTGGTATCCATCATTATTTTTCTGGGTGATAACTTTTTACCCGTCTGGTTTGCAGGACATTCACTGGTACACCTTCCACATTCTGTACAGGTATAGGCGTTTAACAGTTGTACCTGAGTTAAATCCATCACATCACTGGCTCCAAACTTTGGCGGTGGTGGCGCATCTGGGGCTGGAGCCGCAAATGGATCTGCAGCGGGGTCCATCATCATTTTTACCTCAGCGGTTACCGCTTGGTTGTTTTTAAACTGCCCTTTTGGAGTAATTGCTCCAAAATATACGTTTGGAAATGCAAGTAAAATATGTAAGTGCTTGGAAAAGTATAAGTAGTTTAGGAAAATCAAAATTCCTGTAATGTGAAGCCACCAAGCAGTTCTTTCTAAAAGCACCAAACTACTTTGGCTCATGGTATCAAAAATTCCAACAAACAAGGAGCTCACTGGATAAGATCCTGCTTGAATGTAATGGGCCGCTCCCATTTGCTGTAAGGCATAATCTGAGGAGTTCATCAGTAAAAATAAACCCATCAATACTACCTCAAAATAAAGGATAATATTTCCGTCTTGTTTGGGCCATCCTTTCAACTCTGGAGATAAAAAACGTTTAATTTTAAGTACGTTTCTGCGGGTCCAGAACAAAATCACACTCACCAAGACCAGTAGCGCTAATATTTCGAAGGTTCCTATCAAAAAATCATAAAACCCACCCAAAAAAGCAAAGACTCTATGGGTACCCAAAAGACCATCTATGATAATCTCTAATACTTCAATATTTATGATGATAAAACCTAGATAAACAATCGCATGCAAGGCGCCAGAGATGGGGCGCTTTAAAAGTTTTGATTGCCCAAGTGCAATACGCGCTACATTGCCGTACCGCTCTTTTTTGTGGTCATTAATGGCCACTGGTATTCCTAGTTTAATATTTCTAATAACCGTGCGTATGTTCTTGGTAAAGTAACCAACACCAGCCACTAGTAGGAGTAAAAACAAAATATTAGGTATGTATTGCATCGTCTATTGTTCTGTATTGTCTGGTTTTTCGTATGGCTTGTTGTTTTTTCCAAAGACAGATATATGGAGGTATCTTTTTGGATTTAATTTTACGTCTTCAAGCAATTCTTCTAGCTGCTTGGAAGCACCTTTTAAATTTTCATATAGCTGCTCATCTGTCAGTAATTTACCCATACTGCCCTCTCCATTTTCTAGTGCAGAGGTGATGGTATCAAAGCGAGTGACTACATTTTGTAATTCTGAAAATAGTTTTCCTGTTTCTAATTTTGATAAAGAATCAGAGAGGCTATTAAAATTAGTGGTCATGTTCTCAAGATTGGCAAAGGTGTTGTTTAAACTACCTTTATTTTCTTTTAATAGGCCATTTAAAGAACTAGAAGCGTCATTTAAAGACTCCATAGTTGTATTTAAATTAGTAATCGAATTTTGGAGATTGGCTCGTGTTTTTGGGTCTAGTATATCTGTAATAGAGTGTAGCAAGACATCTAGGGTAACAAGGGTGTTATTTACTTTATCCTCTAAAGGCCCAAGGGCTTTGGTTACAGCTACTAACATGTCATCTTCTACACTCCCAACAAGGGTGTCACCAGATACAGCCCTATTTTCAGGATCGTACTCTGGATACAGGCCTAAGGATTTACCACCCAAAAGACCGCTACTGTAAATGCGCACCAAACTATTTTTTGAAAACTCAAAATCTGATTCTGTTACAGAAAATGAAACCAATAGTTTACCTTGATTGTTTAAAAACGTTATGTCTTTTACTTTACCTACCAAAAGACCATTGATAGTAACAGGAGATGCTTTTGCAAGCCCCTCTACATTATCATAGGTTACAAAAAAAGTGTTATCCTTATCTAGTATATTGGTTCCTTTGAGAAAGCTATATCCAAAAATAAATAGTAGGATTGTTCCCAGGGCAAGTACAGCGGTTTTAACTTCTTTGGAGCGTTTCAAAAGGTGTGTGTTTTAGTTAGACAAATTTAACAATAATTCTTATTCTTTGATGCCCTTGGCAAGTACTTCTGAAAGTTTAATCTTTTCTCCACCTCTAAAGGCAACCACATAGGCCGAAGCGTACCCTTTTTCTTGCGCAATTGTTTTTAAACGCTGAATCTGAGTGTAGTTTGAGGTACTACCATAGAAATACTTGTATAAAGTTCCAAATTTTTCGCGAGATACATTTTTTAAACCTTTAAAGTTATAGGCCTTGGTTGCTATTTTTTTTGATCCTGCTGCCAACTGTACTTTAAACGTTATGTTTTTATATATTTTTTCTTTAGAACCTTCAGTAGCATTATCTGGCTGGTCTTGAGTAATAACAGGGTTTTGTACATTGCTAGTTCCAAGTGCGATAGTTTGCTTGTACATTAAAATACCATTAGCCACTTGGGTAGCCAACTCTCTTCTGCCCTTTTTTGAGTTGACATAGGGGCCTTCTTTATTATTTGTCAAAAAACCAAGCTCAACTAAAACACTGGGCATGTATGAGCTATGCAAAACCCAAAAAGGAGCAGATCTAACACTTCTATCCTTTCTCTTTAAATTGGTAACAATGTTAGATTGTATCAAACTAGCAAGTGTTATGCTTTGATCTAAATACTCTTCCTGCATTAGGGTTAGACCAATTAATGATTCTGGACGATTGGGATCAAACCCAGCATATCGTTCTTGGTAGTTATCTTCTAGAAAAATCACCTCATTTTCCTTTTTTGCTGTATTTAAATTTTTTCCAGATTTATCTACCCCCATTACAAATGTACCCACACCATAGGCTTGATTTGTAAAGGCATCACAGTGTATGGACACAAAAATGTCTGCATCAACTTCATTTGCAATAGGGCCTCGTCTGTACAAATCAACCTTTACATCTGTTTTTCTTGTGTACACTACTTTAATACCTGGAACTTTCTCTAAAATAGCACCAACTTGGAGTGTGACATCCAGTACAATATCTTTTTCAATAAAACCATTGCCAATATTTCCAGAATCTTTACCACCATGACCTGCATCTAATACAACTATAAAAGGTTTTTGGGTATCATTTTTGATTACAGAAAAGGAGGCAAATAAAACTCCTGTAAGAAGTAGTACTAAAATGGATGCAAATTTGGTTTTCATATAGGTATAAACGCTGATTTTTAAAATTTGTTTTTTTTCAGAGTTGCCAAAAAAATATGCTTAATTTTGATGAATCAAAATCTAAGCCAAAATACAAAATAATCCCTGCAAGAAGTGCCATATAAACAGCATTTATTAATTATTTTATCCACAGTATTTTTATGCTGCAGCGGGCTAGTATTTGGCCAAGAGATCCCACCTAAAGATGCGCCCATAATCCCTTTTGTGGAAACACAGCAGCCACAAGAAAACGACAGCTTGTCAAATAATAAGCTAGTCATTAATCAAATCAATGAGCGCGCAACAGATACCCTACAAGTAGATAGTATAACACCTCCAAAAGAAGTATTTACAGATATTGTGGAATACTACGGAGAGCAATATGTATACCTGGACAAAAAACAAAACAAGGTATATATGTATGATAAGGCGTATATTATTTATGGAGACGTGCGTATAAACGCTGGCCTTATAGTGCTTGATTACAATACCAATGAGGTGTATGCAAAAGGAATTGATAGCGCAGGAACCTACACCCAACGCCCTGTTTTTAAACAAGGTGCAAATGTGGTTGAGCCAGACTCAATAAAATACAACTACAACTCTGAGAAAGCTTTAGTTCATAATTCAAGAGGAGAGGAACAAAGCTTTAGATACATCGCCAAGACCACAAAAAAAGTAAACGACTCTGTTGTGTATCTTAGCAATGTTAAGTTTACCACCTCCAAAAACATAGACAATCCAGAATACTATTTTTTTACAAGGAAAGCCAAATTTGTACCAAAAAAGAAAATCATAACAGGTCTTACCAATATGTATATTGCAGATGTGCCAACTCCTATTGGGCTTCCGTTTGCATTTTTACCACTAGGGGAAGACAGACAATCTGGATTTATAATACCAACCATTGGAGAAAATAACAACCGTGGTTTTTTCTTTCAAAATGGAGGGTACTATTTAGCCCTTTCAGATTATGTAGATCTAACCCTACTTGGAGATTATTACACCAATGGTAGTTATGGGCTAAGAGCTGAGTCTAGTTATGCTTTAAAATACAAATTTCGAGGAAATATAAACATGAGGTATGAGAACCTGGTTAACAGTGAAAGAGGTTTTCCAGACTACAGCCAAAGTTCTTCTTACAACATACAGTGGAATCACTCACAGGATCAAAAATCAAGTCCTAGCTCCCGCTTTAATGCATCTGTTAACTTTGGTAGCAGTCGTTATTTTCAGCAATCTATCAACCAATTTAACAACTCTAGTGCACTTGTAAATACACTAAACTCCTCTGTAAGTTACTCTAAGACCTTTGAGGGAGAGCCACAGATAAACACCTCGGTAGCCCTTAATTTGCAACAAAACACCCAAACAGAAAAAATCAACTTATCCTTGCCAAATATAAATGCAAACATGGCAAGGGTATTCCCGTTTGCCCCTAAAAGTGGTAGTAAAAAAGGAATTATCCAAAACATTAATTTTCAATATGATGTAACTGCTCAAAATAGAATACAAACCACAGACTCCTTATTTTTAAAATCTGAAATGTTTGACAACGCACTTATGGGCGTACAGCATAGAATACCGCTGAGTACAAATTTCAAAATTCTGGATCATCTAAGCGCTTCTGCAAGTACAACTTATACAGAAACCTGGAGTTTTAAAACCTTTAACAAAAGGTATGACCAAAACTTAAACCAAGGTAGCGGAGGAGTTGCTACAGACACTATAAACGGTTTTGATAGCTATAGAACGTATAATTTTAACATGAGTTTAGGGACCACCATCTACGGTACTTTTAATGTTGGTGATAAGGATAGCAAACTCCAAAAAATTCGCCACGTGGTAAGACCCTCTATATCTTACAACATCAACCCAAGTTTTGAACAGTATTATGACCAATACGTGGTGCCAGTTACCGCAGATCCAGAGATTAATGAAGAAATAGTACAATACTCAAGGTTTGAAAACACGCTTTATGGAGCCCCTGGACAGCGTTTTTCTAGCAACATAGGTGTCAGCCTTAGCAATACCCTTGAGGCCAAGGTCAGAGACCGAGATACCACAGCCCTAAAGCCAAAGAAAAAAATACTTCTTAATAACTTAAACTTTGGTACTGCCTACAATGTCGCGGGAGACTCCTTGCAATGGAGCCCTGTTAATGTCTCAGGAGCCATTCCAATTATACCAAAACTTGATGTTAATTTTAGCGGATCTTTGGACCCCTATGCTTTAGACAACAACAACCAACGTATTGATGTATTTAACATAGATAATGGAGGTAGCCTGTTTAGGCTCACGCGAGGAAATATTAGCCTTAACTACTCTTTCTCTAGTAAAGATTTTACAGAAAAAAAGAGTGATAAAGATAGTGACGATCAAACCTTTAGAAACGGAGGACGTCAAGATGATCTCTTTGGAGACAATACCACAAGATTTGGAGACAACACTTTTGATGACGATCAAAATGAGCAGCAACAACCTGTCACCAATAAAGACTGGTACAATTTTACCATACCTTGGGATTTTCGCATGGCGTACACCATAACCTACGGAAATCAAAGAAGAGAAAATGAAATCTCATCACAATCATTGATGTTTAGCTCCAATTTAGAGTTAAGTCCTCGTTGGAAAGTGGGAATGTCTTCTGGGTATGACTTTAAAAACAAAGGAATTACTACAACACAGTTTAGATTCCAGCGCGACTTAGAAAGTTGGAAAATGAGTTTTAACTGGACTCCTATTGGCTCTGTTAATACCTCATGGTACTTTTTTATTGGTATTAAATCTAGTGTGTTGAGTGATATTAAATACGACAAACGAAGAGAAGCTGACAGACAACTGTAACATCATGTAAGGTTATAGTATCACTATTAGAAAATTATGAAAAAAATAATCCACACAGACAAAGCTCCCGCCCCTATTGGCCCATACAACCAAGCAGTGCAATTTGGAAATATGTTATATACTTCTGGTCAAATAGCAATTAACCCTGCAACAGGAGCGCTTGAGACAGATGATATACACAAAGAAACAACCCTAGTGATGGAAAATCTAAAGGCAATACTGCAGGCTGCGGGTATGAATTTTGAGCACGTACTAAAGGCCAGTATTTTTGTTAGTGATATGCACAACTTTGCAGCCATCAATAAGGTGTATGCTACTTACTTTAATCCAGAGACGGCGCCAGCCAGAGAAACGGTAGAGGTCGCAAACCTACCCAAGTTTGTAAATGTTGAAATCTCTGTGATTGCTAGTGTATAAAAAATTACTTCTCTTTTTTATCTTCATTAAAATTGGCTGGAAAGCTTGTGTCATCAGGCACAAAAGGAGCATCCAAAGAATCATTCTCTAGGGTCACCTTTTTATTAAATAGTTTTTCTATAAGCTCACTTAGAGTGTTAAAATCTACATTGTAAGACATTCCTAGACCCTGCTCAAATATCTGGTCTTCCCCAATAAATTGTATATCTGCTTGACGGTTAAAGAAATTCATTCTAAGGGTACCATCTTCATTGATGAGCCATTGTACTTCAATATCTCCAGCAATTGCGGTTTCATTGGCCCCACCAACAGGTATCCCCACCTTACCATTAATTAAAATACGCTCATTAATTTTACTTTGCAGAGATATACCAAGACGGTCAGCGGTTTGTAAATTGGGTAGTCTACTACCTTGAGAATAATCTAAACCTACATTAAATTTACCCTCTTTGTCAGCAAACAAACCATTTACTAAATTACTAACTCTGTCTGCCAAAGTGCCTGCAAAATTTGCACCCCCCAGACCTTCATTTACAAAACTACCGGTGGTTAGTAAAAAAATAGCTTGTTTCTCTATCTCTTCCTTGCTTTGCAATTTAAATTCTAATTCACTTTTTACCGTTGAGCTAGTTCTGGGAAAATCTATACTGAAATTTAATGCTGGCTGCAAGATCTCTCCAGATAAGTCAACCAAAACATCCACAGGTATCTTCCTGTTAAAAGAAGGATTATCAAGCAGCACCGAGGGGTTTGCCAAAGTAGCATACTTTGCGCTAATACTTAATCTGGCCCTATCTGGAGCTCCATCCCAATTAATGTTTCCGCCAGGAATTACCGCAATCTTTTTTTGAATGATACCACCGTATCTAAAATCATACAAGCCCTCAATTACCGTAAACTCACCCCACATATTAAACTTCCCCTTTGTATCAAGGCGTATTAACAATGTTCCAGCTCCGCGCCCTTTTAGGGTAGAGTTGTTTACCTTATCTATAACTACCTCAACCTCTGCATTTTCATTGATATCTAGATCAAAATCTACAGAGAGTCCTTTGATCTCTTTTTTGACTATTGTTAGATCACTTGTTAGGGTGCGTTTATCTTGTGGAGATAGAAATTTAATAAAGCTATCATCACCAATAGACTCTGTATCGCTAAGGGGTATTTTAAAGGTTGTTCCCTTCTGTGTGGCTGCAAATACCTTAATATCTAACTCACTAATTGGGCCTTGTATAACCGCGTTACCACTAATGAAAGACGTTCCGTAATACAACTCATCTTCATCTGGTGGGGTATCCAAAACAAGCAATCTCTCTGGAGCACTAATCTCTAGATTTAAATTCCAGTCACGATAATTATCATGAGTTGCAACACCAGAGAAAAGTCCTTTTGTATCAAATTTTGTATCTGTAATATTTGTAGACAGAATTGAAAGGGAATCTTTGGAGACAATCATTTGAGTGCTGTTTGCAATATCAAAATCTGTATTTAGGTAGGGAACCATTAATCCACTATTTTTTAAATTAATGGTACCAAGTATGTTGGGTTTGTTGTAATTACCCATTATCTGTAAGGCCCCAGAGGCCTCGCCTCTTATGTCTGTAATGACATTAGCTCCAAAAGGAGTTAAGGCCTTTAGGTTAAACTCATTTAATCTCACATCTATATCTAGCTTAGGGGTTTTTGGAGCAAAATCAATGGTGCCAAGGGCGTTAAATGAGCGTATGTTATCATGGGTCAGAGCACTAGAAACACGATACTTGGTAAGATCTTGGTTGCCATCAATAGCTAAGGTAAGATCACCATACCCGATGGTGTTTATACTAATATCATCAATTGTAACATTACTCTGTGGGAAATAAGCTCCGTCTTGTTGTAAAAAAGATAAGGTACCGTTTGTAAGACCATATAATTGAAGGCTATCTACAGAAGGGATTATATTTCCAATATTTACATCTTTGAACCGAACCTTAAGGTTTTTATAGGTTGAATCTCTAATTATACCCGCAAAGGCAATTTGCTCTTGCTTATAATTGAGCTGTAATGAATCTATGGCAATGGCAGAAAAACGATCATCAAAGACCACTTTGTTTTTTTTATTATTCTCTTTATTTAAATACCATAAATTGTCTTTGTATGAGATTTCAGACTTTTTTATGCCAACTACAGAATTGCCTTGTGGGTTAATTGTGTAGTATAAAGCAAGGTCAAAAAGATCCTCTTTTTGATCTCCTCCTTTAAAAACAGATTGTACGTATAGCGTATCATTATAGGTTTTATTAATCAAGCTGAAATCTTTCAAATCATAGACACCAGTATACACAGAATCTACACTTATATACGTGTTATATAGTGGGTTATCATTATCTACCTGGATATTTACTTTACCTAAATAATTGTTAAACAAAAGCAGCTCAGGGGATTTAAAATCTAACTCAAACTTAGATTCATCTGAGGAGACAGCACCTCTTAATCGTGAATTTTCACCTACTTGTAATTCTGGTACAAAAACTTCTACAATCTTACTGTACACAGAGAGATCGTAATCTATATATTGATTTGTTGTCACCTCTGTTGGAACGTAATTGGCATACATACTTCCCAATCCATTTCTAAATAAATTTGCGATATCTTTTATTAAAAAGTTTCCAGAAACCTGCCCATCACATATATCTGGTGAATTAATAGCTATGATGCGCTCTTTGTCCTGGAAGGAAGAAGTTATTCTAAAATCATCAAAATAAAAATCATCGTCTTGATTTTGGTAAAACGTCTCTTGAAATGAAAAAGAACCTACACTATCATCTATGGTAGTTCCATCCATATCTACAACCACTTTCCCTGCAAAGACAGAAATACTATCTCTTGTAACAAGACGTAATTTATTTAATTCGGCAAAGTGAACATCTGCTCTAAAATCATACTGGTTAAAAGATTCTGAAACATCTACAAGACCTTTAAAATCTAACTGCACATTGGGGTCATCAATAGATAGATCTCCATTAAAAACAGGGTCCTTTAAGGCCCCTTGTAGGGTAATATTTTTATAATCATAGCCTTGAAAAGAAAACGAGGTGATGACACCACTCAGGGCAGTATCTACTGTTTGTTGGGTAAACCCTTGGCCGTCAACACTTAAACTAGCAGACACTTTTCCTAAAGTTGGCTGCTTGGTTAAAGCGCCAATATCAAAGGAAGATAAACTAACATCTCCCTTATAGCTCGCCAGGGCAACATCCCTGTAGTTATCAATGGATACACTTGCCTGGGCAACTCCTATATCACTTATAAAATTAGCCTGGGTAGTAAACCTACTTGCATTGATCCTTGAGGTTCCTTTATAATTAAAAACACCTAGTTTACTTAGCTCTTCAGGCAACACCTTACCAAGAATATTTGGTAAAAACCGACGTAAATCATAGTAACTAGTGATAATATCATGCCCTTTGAAATGTATAGCAAAAGCATTTGCGCCCTTAATAACATCTTTAAAATAATAATCACCTGCTACTTTAGTATTGGCAGTGGTAATAGTTGCTTTAGTGAAAGAGAAATCATTCAAGACCCCTTTAAAATTACCTTTAAAACCAATGGTTTGATTGGCGCCAAACTCATTGTAAAAACCATTAAGATCATTGGTGGCTATACTTGAGGGGTTAAAACTTGCCGTAAAGACAACCGTATTGTAAAAATCTGAGTAACCATTTTCACTGTAATCCATAACAAGATTGCCATCTAGCCTACTTTGAGTGGTAGTAAGTTCCATGTTTTGCAACTTCATTTGCTGGGTCGTGTAAGAGAATTGAGACTCAAGGTTTGTAATTTTAAAACCCCTGCTAGCCAAAAGACCTAGTGAGGTGATATTGGCATATACATCTGGACCCAGAATTTTAAAATCTACAGCAGCAGCCTCTACATCAGTAAAATCAAATAATAAGGGTGTAGAGAGGTTTTGATCTGTTATTTTAATGGCACTATTTTCAATAGAGACTTTATCTGCACTGAGTTTAAAAATGGTATTGGATCTTTTTTTGGTATTAAATTTTCCAGAGAAGATAGACATGTTATCTCTAGTTTCGTTTTTATAGGTTTTTATAAAAAGTTTTGTGTCAGAAAGTAGCACATCTGCGAGAGAAACCTCCTTTTCTAGAAGTGTAGAAAAACTTAAAATACTAGTTTGCAGTTGCCCGGCAAAAATCAATGTATCTTGGTGATGGTCTTCAATGTATAGGTCTCGAAGATCTATAGCACCTTTCCAATTAAGCCCTACTCTATCTATATCAATTTGAGTGTCATAGGTTTCATTGAGATACCCCGTTAGTCTATCGGCTAGTTTTGTTTGTACACTAGGCAAAGAAAAAACGACCACCAATAGCAATACCAACAGCAGCAGTATTACTAGTAATCGAACTATTATTTTTCTTAATTTTTTGATACGCTTTTAAAGTTATAATTTTACAAGCAATAAATATGCCCTACTCTCGTGATAGAAAAAAATTGTTATATCCTAGGTATTGAATCTTCTTGTGATGACACGGCTGCGGCTGTGATCAACAACGGTGTTATATTGAGCAATGTTGTAGCTACACAAAAAATTCATGAGGCTTATGGAGGTGTGGTTCCAGAACTTGCCTCTAGAGCACACCAACAAAACATTGTACCTGTAGTTCACCAAGCATTACAACAGGCAAATATCGATAAAAAACAACTAAGCGCCATAGCCTTCACTAGAGGACCTGGACTCATGGGTTCTTTGCTAGTAGGCACCTCATTTTCAAAGTCTTTGGCCTTTGGCCTGGATATTCCCTTACTGGATGTAAACCATATGCAGGCTCATATTTTGGCACATTTTATAAAGGCCCAAGGGCAAAAATCTCCAAGTTTTCCATTTTTAGCCCTTACCATCAGCGGCGGGCACACTCAAATTGTAAAGGTTTCAGACTATTTTGATTTAGAGGTTATTGGTCAAAGCATTGATGATGCCGTTGGAGAGGCTTTTGATAAGAGTGCTAAAATTTTAGGGCTCCCCTATCCAGGAGGCCCATTAATTGATAAACATGCACAACAAGGAAATCCTAATAAGTATACGTTTCCTAAACCTAAAGTAAGCCCTTTAGATTTCAGCTTTAGTGGTTTAAAGACAGCTGTTTTATACTTTGTGCAAAAAAATGTTGCAGAAAACTCCAATTTTATTGAAGAAAATTTGGCAGATATCTGCGCAAGTTTACAACACACTATAGTTAGCTATTTAATGGATAAACTTAAAAATGCTGTCAAACAAACAGGCATTACCCAAGTTGCCATAGGAGGTGGTGTTTCTGCCAATAGTGGTATCAGGCAGGCCTTAAAAGAGGCAGAACAAAGGTATGGATGGACTACACACATACCAAGATTTGAATTTTGCACAGACAATGCAGCCATGATCGCTATGGTAGGAGAATTAAAGTACAAACAAAAGCATTTTGCAGGTGACAATGTAACGGCTAATGCAAGAATGAAACTATAAGTTAGACCAACAAAACGAAAACCTAATGCAATTATTTTACAGCCAAGACCTTAGCCCAAATGACACTCAGTATAGTTTCAGCAAAGAGGAAAGCAGGCATATTGCAAAGGTTTTAAGAAAACAAATTGGAGCTAGGGTGCACCTCACAAATGGTAAAGGAGACCTTTTTAGTGGAGTCCTTCAAAGCAATGACCCAAAGTGTTGTTTGGCAGCTATTACTAAAGTTGAGCAAAAAAAACCACTACATTACGGCCTGCACCTTGCAATTGCTCCTACAAAACTCAACGATCGATTTGAGTGGTTTTTGGAAAAAGCGACCGAGATAGGTATCACTCAAATAACTCCTATACTTTGCCAACACAGTGAACGTAAAATTATTAAACCCCAGCGGTACCAAAAAATTATTGTAAGCGCAGCCAAACAGTCATTAAAATATCATTTTCCCGTGCTACACCCTATGTGTAGTTTTAAAGAATTTATAGAAAAATACAAAGAAGCACCTTGTCAAAAATTAATTGCCCATTGTCAAGAGTTAGAAAAAAAATCGCTAAAGTCACTGCTTAAACCAAAGGGCAAGCATATTATTATGGTAGGTCCAGAGGGTGATTTTTCTGACAATGAAATAAATAAGGCAACTGCTATGGGATACACAGGTATAAGTCTTGGAACAAATAGACTAAGAACAGAAACAGCAGCCATTGTAGTTTGCCACAGCGTATCTTATTGCAATTTGGATTAATACCGTATCCTTTTTGTGGCTTTTTGGCCTAAAAAAAAGATAAAACTTTCTGTTCATGGATTAAAAATGTAGCTTCATCGATATAATTATAATAATAACTTGTAAAATAAAATCATTTTCTATATTACATTCTATAATTATATAAAACTTCGCATTGGAATCAGTTTTAGAGAAAACAAAAGCAGCACAAATAAACGCTTTTGTACTAAATAATAACTACAGTCAAAAAGAACTCACCCTACCAAAGCCCATGGTTGTTACCAGGGAAAAAGTTGTGGTGCCAGTAGAGAAAATTTCATTGAAAAAAGATTGGATGAAATTCTTCAACAGCACCATGAATGCTATGTATTCCAAAATTTCTCTATAGAGAGTAAGGCATCCCTTTTTTGTTTTTTGTACTTTTACATCTATGATGTTTCGTATCACTATTATACTGCTTTTATTCTCGCAATTTTGCTTAGGACAAGACATTGCTGTTTTAAAATATAGCGGCGGCGGTGATTGGTATAGCAACCCAACTGCCCTAAAAAACTTAGCTGCTTTTTGTAACAAAGAACTGAACACCACTCTTAGCCTTACCCCAAAAATTGTAGCTCCCAGCAGTGTAGATATTTTTGAATACCCCTTTTTACATATGACAGGTCACGGAAATGTACTTTTCTCTGACCAAGATATAGAAAACCTCAGGGCATACTTAAATAGTGGTGGATTTTTACATATTGATGATAATTATGGTATGGATCAATATGTGAGAGGTGAAATTTCTAAACTATTTCCAAACCAAGAATTAAAAGAACTTGCTGGAAATCACCCCCTATTTTTAGCTCCTTTTAAATTTCCAAAAGGATTGCCCAAAATACATGAGCATGACAATGCCAGAGCCCAATGTTTTGTTATAGAAAAAGAGGGAAGAATTGTATTACTGTACACCTTTGAGAGTGATCTTGGAGATGGCTGGGAAGACCAAGAGGTACACAATGACCCACAGCAAGTGCGGCTAGAAGCACTGCGTATGGGCGCCAATATCATCAAATACGCCTTTGAGCATTGAGTGATGGCAGCCCAACTTACCCACCGAAATACTACTTTTACAACAGCAAAAAAAACCACAATACTTGTATGTGATGGTGTTACTAGCCCTGCGAATATTGGCGGGATTTTTAGACTATGTGATAGCTTTGGCATAGAAAAAATCTATTTCTGTGGCACCAAAATAGACCTTACCAGCCCAAGAATAAAAAGAACCTCCAGAAGCACCCACCTTTTGGTGAACTACACAGACGATATAGATACCCTAGGGGTATTAAAACAACTCACAAAACAAGGGTATAGGCCTCTGGCCCTAGAACTTACCTCCAAAAGCGAAGCTCTAAGAGATTTTAACAACATAGATAAACCTATTGCACTTTTTATTGGCAATGAAAAAACGGGTATTTCTGCCAAAGTTCTAGAACATATACACACCCATTTACACATACCAATGCATGGAACCAACAGCAGCATGAACGTTACCCAAGCCGCTAGTATTGGGCTATATGCCCTTTCTTTAAAAACCAAATAGATATAAGCTAAAAAATCTAGCCGCCAGGTAGTATCTTTATAAATCAAATTAGTAAAATACACATCATTTGTTTGATCATTTAATACAAAAAGAGGTACAAGCGTTTATCAAAGACTATACTGGGGAGTTGTCTCGTCTGGCCTTTTCAAAAAGCCCTTTTGATGCAGTGAGCACCAAGGAGCTTATACAACAAATACAGAGCAGACAAAAGGCAAAAACAAAACTCCCTACATGGTTTAATACCCCTGGTATTATATATCCTGCAAAACTACATATAGAGCAAACCTCCTCTGAGGCAACAGCCGCTTACAAGCAAAGCATTGTCAAGGGCAACACCCTTGCAGATATTACAGGTGGTTTTGGAATAGATGGCTATTATTTTTCGCAAACCTTTAAACAGGTACATCATTTTGAAATACAAGAGCACCTTTATCATGTGGTTACTCACAATTTAAAACACCTACCCAACAAGGGTTTTAAAAGCCAATTAAAAGACGGGCTACAGGCCATAGAACAAAAAACTTTTGATGTTATATACGCAGATCCCTCAAGGCGTCATGATAGTAAAGGAAAAGTGTTTTTCTTGGAAGATTGTGAGCCCAACATACCAAAAAATTTAGACTACCTATTGCAAAGATGTGCTACGCTAGTAGTAAAAACATCTCCAATGCTAGATATCTCTGTGGCATTAAAGGCCCTAAAAAGCGTTGCTGAAATACACATTGTTGCCTTGCAAAATGAGGTAAAAGAAGTGTTATGGATACTAGACAAAGAGCATACAAAAACTCCAGAGGTACACACAGTAAATATCACCAAGGCAGGAATGCAAAAATTTTCATTTTCATGGAACAGCCCAGCTCAAAGTAGCCTGAGTGCTCCGCTAGCCTACCTATATGAGCCCAATGCAGCTATTTTAAAAAGCGGCGCCTTTGACCATATGTGTGCTGGCTATGGAGTATGTAAGTTGCACAAGCACTCTCATTTGTACACAAGTAAAGAGCTTATAGACTTTCCAGGCAGAAGATTTAAAATAGAAAAAATTGTGCCCTACTCAAAAAAGCAGATGCGCTCTAGTATTGATTTTGATAAAGCCAATATTAGCATTAGAAATTTTCCAGAATCTGTGGCAAAATTGCAGGAAAAATGGAAGCTTCAACAAGGTGGTAACAAGTATTTGTTTTTCACAACTATTGAAAATGATAAAAAAATAGTATTAATTTGCTCAAAAATTTTAGATGAAATATAATTTGTTATTGGTAGTATTATTTTTCTACTGCGCTGCAAGGGCACAAAGTAGTTGTGATTATAAAATAAATGTAGATACCCAAGAGGAGATTTTTAAATTAACACAAGAATCATTAATTAATTTTACCGTAGGAGAGAAAAAAACAATATTTGTATATTTTTCGCTCATGCAACAAGACAGTGTGAAGTCTGTAGTGCTTAGTATTTCTTTAAACAGCCAGGAGATACCCCCGCTTATTTGTTATAATAAAAAAAGTAGGATTTCTTTTAAACTTGACAACGGTACTTTTGTATCTGCACCCTACCTAGGGGTAGATGTTTGTGCAAGACAAAGTAAGCAAGAAAACGCGATGCACAACAGCACAAGCGAAGCTTCTTTTTATCTTGACTCTCTTGCTCAAAAGAGATTATCTACATCTGCCATAGAGAGTATACGCATAGGATCTTTAAGTACAAATTTTGACTTAAAACTTACAGAGGTCATAAGCAATGAGCAGCTTTCAAACCCAATTTACCCCAAAGAGTTTTTTATAAACACGCTGCCTTGTATTGAGTAATAAATACTGCTTTTATTTGAGTATGAGATACCTACTAAATTACGCTAATTTATTTCTTTAAATTATTTAAAAAATGTTGTTTTTAGTTTGCATGAATGTTTTTTAAAAATTACATTTGCACTCGCAATTTTAATTATTTTTAATTGCATTGGAGAGGTGCCTGAGTGGCCGAAAGGAGCGGTTTGCTAAATCGTCGTACCCTAACAAGGGTACCCAGGGTTCGAATCCCTGTCTCTCCGCAAGGTAACCGATACGTTTAATTTTCGGTTTGATTGACATACTGCTATATAAAAGATAAGTCACGGGGTGTAGCGTAGCCCGGTTATCGCGCCACGTTTGGGACGTGGAGGCCGCAGGTTCGAATCCTGCCACCCCGACTTTTTTTTATTGCTACGGGCTCGTAGCTCAGCTGGATAGAGCACCTCCCTTCTAAGGAGGCGGTCACAGGTTCGAATCCTGTCGGGCTCACAATGAATCTCCTTTTGGAGATTTTTTTGTTTGTACAAATACCTGGTAAATTTCAGAAAAAACAATAAAAAGTAATATTGTTAAGTATCTTTGCATACTAAACTACTGTTATGCACCTATCTGAAATACCCAATATCAAACACACCAAGGCTAATAACTTTTTTTTACTTGCTGGGCCTTGCGCTATTGAGGGAGAAGATATGGCACTGCGTATTGCTGAAAAGGTAGTAGAGATTACCCATAAGCTAGAAATACCCTATATCTTTAAAGGGAGTTTTAAAAAAGCAAACAGAAGCCGTATTGATAGCTTTACGGGCATAGGAGATGAGAAAGCCCTAAAAATACTACGCAAAGTATCAGAAACTTTTAAAATACCCACTGTTACAGATATCCATCAGGCAAGTGATGCTGCCATGGCAGCAGAATTTGTAGATGTACTGCAAATCCCTGCTTTTTTGGTACGCCAAACAGACTTGGTGGTAGCCGCAGCAAAAACTGGAAAAGTAGTAAATCTTAAAAAAGGACAATTTATGAGTCCTCAGGCTATGTCTCATGCGGTACAAAAAGTAAAAGATACAGGAAGTGACAAGGTATGGATTACAGATAGAGGCACCATGTTTGGCTACCAAGATATGGTGGTAGATTTTAGGGGTGTCCCTACCATGAAACAGTACGCTCCAGTGATTTTGGATGTAACACACAGCTTACAGCAGCCCAACCAGAGCATTGGTGTTACCGGCGGCAGACCCGATATGATAGCTACCATTGCAAGGGCTGGGATTGCAACAGGCGCAGATGGACTGTTTATAGAAACTCATTTTGACCCGGCAAATGCAAAGAGTGATGGAGCAAATATGCTAGATATAGCCAATCTTGAAAAACTACTTACAGACCTTGTTGCCATTAGAAAAACAGTAAATACCTTATAAAATTTTCTAGGGCTACTACCCTAGCCTGCTGACCAGTATAGGGCATAAAAAAAGCCCAACATACATTGGGCTCCTTTAGGTAAAATTTGGGAATTTTACTTTTTAAGCAATTGCTTAACCAACTGTCCATACTCTGTAGCGATCACTACCATATATACAGCACTTCTTAATTCTGAAATATTCATAACAACAGCATTGTTAACTCCAGAGACCTTATTTTGTTTTACTAATCTTCCAGCCACATCATAAATAGTTACACTAGTAAGCCCTATAAAATCTGGGTTTGTAATAGTAACCACATCATTTGCTGGGTTTGGATAAAGGGTGATGTCTTGTAATAAAATTTCTGTGTCTTGCCCTGCAAGAATATCATTGACCACAATTACAAACTCACAGCTACTCTCAAAACCTCCATTATCTGTGGCAGAAAGTGTGATGGTGTGAGTGCCATCCTCTAGGATAGTTCCTGGACTTGGGCTTTGATCTGTCACTAAAGTGGTACTACAGTTGTCTATGGCAAGGGCCTGTCCCGTTGCAAAGAAATCTGGTAAGGTGTAACCACCCTCTGAGGAGATTGTTTGATCCTCAGGGCAGGTAATTTCTGGGGCTAGGCCATCTATTACATTTACATATGCATAACAGGTGTCTGACTCCCCTATGGAGTTATATACGGTAAACTCTACTAGTATTGGAGTTCCAACATCTGCACAACTAAACTCTGAAATATCTACACTATATCCGTCTTGACATCTCACTCCAGAGGATCCGCCATCTAGAGAGCTTGCTGGTATGGTTGCTGTACCATCTTGTTGAAGTGGCACCGTTACGTTTTGACAAACAGCCACTGGCGCAAAGACACCTTCTTGGATAGTTATGGTAACACTGCAGCTAGACTCATTACCACTGGCATCTGTAGCGGTAAGGGTTACTATATTTTCTCCAATGTTGGAGCAATCAAAAGAGGTTACATCTGCAGTTCTGGTTTCTATGGCGCAGTTGTCTGACCAACCTGCAAACAGCTCATTGAGCGTTAGGGTTACTTGTAGGTCTTCTTCTAGAGAAACTGTAATGTCTTGACAATCCATTACAGGAGCTGAGGTATCTACTATGGTAATAATTGCGGTACATGACGACATATTACCTTGTAGGTCTGTTACGGTAAACAGCACATTATTTTGGCCAATATTGCTACAATCAAACGTAGAGGTGCTTATGGCTGTTGTAATTTCTGAGCAATTGTCTGAACTACCAAGATCTAAATCGTCTGGGGTAATGGTGGCCAAGCCATTGGTATCTAAAGCCAAGGTAAGACTCTGGCATACAGCCGTTGGATAGATTGCATCTACCACGGTAACTGTTGCTTGGCAAGCGCTGGAGTTACCATTGACATCAGTAACAGATAGCGTTACAGGGTTTGTACCAATCATGGTGCAATCAAAGGTATCTGTATCTATAGACATAGTAGCTATACCACAGGCATCAAAACTTCCTGCATTGATATCTGCAATTTCTACAAAGGCCATCCCGTCTTGATCTAGGGTAACTATTATATCTTGACAAACAACCGTTGGAGCGAGTGTATCTTCTACAGTAACAAGGGCGATACAACTTGTAGTAAGACCGTTGGTCTCTGTGATGGTAAAGGCTACCTCATTAACCCCTATATCATTACAATCAAAGGTGTACTGATCCAGCTCTATTGTTGCTTGTTGGTAACACGTTAAGGTACTACCTCCATCAAGATCTGCGGCAGAAATGGTAACGCTGCCACTACCGTCTAATTGCAGGGTAATATCTTGACAAGCAGCTACAGGAACATTGTTATTTACCACAGTAACGGTAGCCTGGCAAGATGCGCTAAGACCACTAGAATCTGTGATGGTAAATAAAATTTGGTTTTCACCAATTGTTGAGCAGTCAAAACTAGTTTGGCTGATGGCTATTTGAGAATCGCTGCAGTTATCAAAACTACCTGCGTCAATATCTTGAGCAGTTATAAAAGCATTTCCAGAGGCGTCTAAGGCTAGGGTAATGTTTTGACATACAGCCGTTGGAGCGATGGCATCTACCACAGTAATAGTGGCAGTAGCAGTTGCTATATTTCCTGAAGCGTCTGTAAGTGTTAAAGTAACAGTGTTTTCTCCAATGTTGGAGCAATCAAAACTTGTAGTATCTATAGTAGAGGATATAATACCACAGTTATCTGTGCTTGATGCGTCAATATCTTGAGTGGTAATAGATACTTGCCCATTAGGGTCTAGAAATACGGTACTATCTTGAGTTAAGATTTGAGGCGCTAGAGTGTCTACTACTGTTACTATTGCATTACAAGAGCTTACCAGGCCTCCTTGATCTGTAATGGTTAACGCTACTAAGTTGTCTCCAATATCATTACAAGAAAAAGTAGTGATATCTATACTAGATATAATGCTACCACAATTATCAGAGCTCCCAAAATCAATATCTGTAGAGGAGATACTTGCAAAACCATTTTGATCTAGAGGCAAAATGATATTTTGACATATAGCTGTTGGAGCTATTTGGTCTGTAACAATTATATTAAAATTACATAGGGTATCAAAGCTACCATCTGATGCTGTAATGGTAACGGTGCTTGTTCCTGTTTCTAGAATAGTTCCAGGCAATGGGTTTTGAGTCACACTAAGGGTATTACAGTTGTCTGAGGCTACTAAAGAAGGTATATAATTTGGTACTACAAAAGAACAATTGTTATCTACGGCCACAGTCTGGTCTTCAAGACAGGTAAGGGTGGGCGCGGTTTGATCTATAACTGTTACAGTAGTGGTACAAGAGCTTGCGTTTCCAGAGCCGTCTGTAACAGTAAGGGTTACAAAGTTTTGACCACTGTTGGAGCAATCAAAAGTTGTGGTGTCTATACTATAAGATACGATGCCACAATTATCTGTGCTTGCCGCATCAATGTCTTGAGGAGTGATACTTACTTGACCATTTTCATCTAGTATAAGAGTAATGTCTTGACAAGCAACCTGTGGGGCCATTGTATCTACCACCGTTACAATGGCAGTGGCTGTGCTTTGAAGCCCGCCTTGGTCTGTAATGGTTAGTATAATTTCATTCTCACCTATTTCATCACAGGTAAATATGCTATAGTTTACACTTTTTGTAATCTGGCCACAATTATCAAAACTTCCTGCATCTATATCGTTTGCTGCTACTTCTGCATAGCCATCTATATCTAGGGCAATTGTCATGTTTTGAGCAATGGCAACAGGCGCCGTTTGGTCTTCTATGGAAAGGGTGAAGCTACACAGGCTTTGGTTTACCCCATCATTTGCAGTGATTGTTATTTGAGTAACTCCTGTAGAGACTACAGTACCCGGTAATGGGTTTTGTGTTACAGAAACTACAGCGCAATTATCTTGAGCGGTCACCTGAGTAAGATAATTTGGTACTACATAAGAACAAGTGCTATCTACCACCACTATTTGGTTCTCTAAACAGGTTAAAGTAGGTGCGGTGGTATCTACCACGGTAATGGTAGAGGTACAGCTATCTGTGTACTCTCCATCATCTATGGTTAACACAACAGATGTTGTACCTAGTGGGTATGGACCCTGTGGAGATACCGTAAGGGTAAATGGTGTGTTGTCTGGGTCAAAAGATCCATTGTCAAAATCTTGAGCAGTGGCCTCTCCCATGCAATTTTCATTGGCAGCAACTACGATGTCTTGACATAGTGCGGTTGGTAATTCATTACAGGCAAATAAAGGGTCTGTAATGGTAACTGTTGTGGTACAAGAGCTTGTATTTCCGTTGGTATCTATAATGGTAAGGGTAACTTGGTGAGGCCCCAAATCATCACAATTAAAATCTGTAAGATCTATGCTCATGGAGGCAATATCACAATAGGCGTTAGATCCTCCATCTACCTGTGAAGGCGTAAGGGTTGCGTTACCTTCTGCGTCTAAAGGCAGATTAAAAGGAGCGCTACATACTGCATTTGGAGTGGTAGTGTTTTGAACTTCAATCTCAAAGGTGCAATCTGTGGTGTTAAACCCGTCACTAGCGGTAAGGGTAATGGTTGTTGTACCAAGACCAACTTGAGTACCCGCAAGAGGAGACTGGCTAATGACTACTTGGTTGTTACATCCATCTTGAGCGGTAGCCAATGAGGTATAATCTGGAATGATAAACATACAATTTGCAGCGTTTACCTCCTCTATTTGGTTTGAAGGGCATGTAATAGTTGGCGGGATTACATCATTTTGCAATACCATAAAAGAGCAAGACCCTGTATTACCGGCATTGTCTGTGGCGCTAATGGCTACAGAAACATTACCAGAAATTAAAGTACCAGGAGCTGGCACCTGTGTTACTGTAAAAGGACCTGGATAACAGGTATCTGTAATGGTAGCCAAAGAGGTGTAATCTGGAAGTATGAACTGGCAGTTTACATCATAGTCTTCTAGTTGATCTTCTGGGCAGCTAACGATTGGTGGTGAGGTATCAAGCACGGTGATATTAAATACACATGATGTGGTGTTAGGACCATCTGTGGCAGTTAATGTAATTTGTGTGATACCAACACCTACTTGTGTACCCACCGCTGGTGATTGTGTCACCAAAACAGTAGCACAATTATCATTGGCATTGGCAAGGGAGGTATAATCTGGGATGGTAAACAAGCACTCTAGGGTTGCCATCTCTTCTCTGTCTTGCGGGCAATCTATAGAAGGCGCAATCACATCACTTAAAATAACATTAAAGGTACAGGCTCCTGTATTACCATTGCTATCTGTGGCTTGCAGAAATATCATGGTGTTTTGAGACACTACGGTTCCTGGAGGGGGTACTTGAGTTACGGGAATGGTTTCTGTGCTGCAAAAATCTACGGCGCTACCAAGGGGTGTATAATCTGGGATGATAAACTCACAATTCTCATCTGTTACTGCAAACTGATCTACAGGACAGGTTAAAGCGGGAGAGGTGGTATCAATTACCTGCACGTCAAAAGAACAAGAAACTACAGAGCTACCATCATTGGCTGTTAGGGTAACGGTAATAATACCAAGGCCATATAAAGAAGATGGCAATGGTGATTGAGTAACTACTGGCTCTGCTCCTGCACCTGTTATAAGTGCTAGAGAAGTATAATCTGGCAGTATAAACTCACAAGAGGGTGTTGCAGACTCTGTAAAAGAATCTGGACACTCGATATCTAAGGCTATTGTAGTTTCTGGATGTAAGGTCTTGGTGGTGGTAACATTGCTAGCAATGCTTCCTTTGGCGGCTATTAGACAAATTAATAAAACTTGTAAAATAAATGTGTACTGTTTTTTCATACAATTGATGTTAGTAAATATTCCCAACATCAAATAAAGGCATAATCATCTATTAAGTGCAAATAAATTCGATGAAATGCATGTTTTGTATAAAATTTAACATAATATTAACATTTTTGAGGTCTTATTGCTCATTTACGTAACCTTCTAGGTATCTAAAGTTTGGAGTAAGTTGCCCATCAGGGTCTGTAATTTTTGCTCTAGAGAGCAGCCCATCTGCATCACCATTAAAAAAAGCAGGGATTACATGTTTTAAAAACATATCTCCAAAGCCTTCACTGGCGTCTTTGGGAAGCTCGCAGGGCAAATTATCTACAGTCATCATAGTAATGGCACCGGGTGCGTTAAAGGCTACTTCTTTTTCTTGCATGGGGTCATAGCCATAAAAGGGATCGGCAATGGTAGAAGCCTTAATGGTTGGAGCTACAGGGCCGTCTATATCACAGGATATATCTGCAATTAGGTTTATGGTATGGTCTTTATTTTTTGCATCTTCTCTGGTAAATAGATAAGGGGCGCCATTGCCATAGAAATGCCCCGCTATAAAATAATGGGTTTTTTTGGCGTAGGGCATAAAATTACTTTGGTAGCCAGAGGGGTCTTTAAAAAATTCTTGCATGGCGCCTTTTGCGCCATCTTTGCGTTTGTTGTAGTGCAGGACATCTAGCATGGTATATACGGGATGGGTATACTCTTTTGTTAGGTAATCTGTATCACAGACCTGCACTATATTTAAATGGTCTAGAATTTCTTTGGCGCCGTGTGCTACTTTGCCAGAGCCGGTAAGGGCAATGTTAATATTGGGGATGGTGATGTTATCTAGCGCTTCTTTTACTGCCTTGAGATCTGGCAGGTGCTCTACCTTGGGCAGAGTAAAAAGCCCGTCTCTGAGCCCTAGGGCTCTAAAGCCGTTATAGGCGCCTACCAAACCGGCGTACCTACCAAAGCCAATAAGGCGCGCGCCATTTGGCTTTGTAATGGTTTCATGGTCATACATCTCTATGTTTTTGGCGAGCATGGCTTGTAAAAGCGATCTATTATAAGGCTGTTTTTTTATGGTATGGCTAAAAAAGAAATACTTTTTGTTTGGCAGAAGCGCGTCTATGGGTACTTCTTTAACGCCAATAAGTACATCTGCCTGGCTTATATCTTGCAACACCTCAAAGCCAGCCTCTTTATAGGCCTGGTCTGGAAAGATGCGCACTTCACTAGCCTCTACGATAAAGCGGGCATCTGGATACTGGGCTGCGGCTTGTTGTAATTTACTAGGAGAGAACACAACCCTTCTATCTGGGGGGTTTTTACGTTCTTTTATAATGGCAAAAGTGATTGGCATTTGATGTCTTTTT
>Ga0206126_10000243_pt1 | contig 73810 bp, 43 predicted proteins | sample Helgoland_Spring_5_FD_148621 | JGI IMG/M metagenome (GOLD analysis project Ga0206126, IMG submission 148621) | Pelagic subsurface seawater microbial communities from Kabeltonne, Helgoland, North Sea - Helgoland_Spring_Bloom_20160412_1 | ecosystem: Environmental > Aquatic > Marine > Epipelagic ...
ACAACTATGAAAGATACCATGAGTCCATCAATAACCTTACTCCTTCTGAGGTCTATTATGGAACTGGAGAACGAAAACTTAGGCATAGGGAAAAAATCAAACAACAAACTTTAATTGAACGAAAAAAGCAGAATCAAATTAATTATTTAAATTAGTATCAACACTCGCTTAATTTATATCTGAAAAAGTCCACTTTTATTTGACGACATACATCCGGCAGATTAAGCGAAACCATAGATCATGGTGAACTCACTTCAAGCAAACGAATTCAGTTATCCAAGTTTCTTTTATTGATTAATGTCGGATGTTATTGTGGCCTACGCATCAGTGATATTTTGTGTCTGACCTGGGAAGACGTATGGGAGAAAGAAGAGTTAATCCTGGAAGAAAAGAAAACTGGTAAGCGAAGGATAATAACCCTGAATCCCAAACTCAAGAGTATACTTCGTAAGCAACAGCAGGTAATCAATCCCAATCACTTATCAGAATATATCTTCTCTTCCTATACTTCTGGCAAGGCTTGGACTGTTCAATATGTAAACAAGCGCATCAAGCAAGTATTCTCTGATTATAAAGTGAAGCTAAAGAATCCTACATCACACGTCCTTAGGCGCACGTTTGGCCTCAGGGTCTACGAAATGAATTTCAAAAGTGAAGATGCCTTGGTAACTCTATCTCATATTTTCAACCATAGTTCAATTGCTATCACCAGGAGGTACATTGGGCTCCAGGGCAAGAAAATCGAAAACATATATAGAAGCCTTTAATGAACAAGAATACCAGATACATTTTTGTTGACAGTAAAAATGATATCATTGCCGAGATAGCTAAAGAAGTCTTAGGTGGCAAAACAGTAATTCGATTTCAGATTGACACTAATGTCAAAATAATTATGGCTGAAAGCACAGAGATTCGTGAGGCTTTGTTTCTTGGTATCGACAGACAGTTCGCTAGGTACTATTACAACCAATCTGAAAATGCGGCCAATGTATTTTCACCAAGGGATTCCGTTGGAGTGCAGATTTTTTCTTATCACATGAATTAAACCCTATTACCCTCCCTAGTCGGTATCCTCTGATGGGGCGCCTCCCTCCACGGGGTGGGTAAGGAGGGTGAGGGTCATGCAGGCCAAAGAGTTAGACCTCCGGAAAATATTATTCAAAATTTTTCAGCCGTAAAATGTAAGTGTCTGACAGCTTTGTCTGCCATAAACTAGGGAATCCCCGGTCATGATAGCTTTTCATAGGCAGCATTTAATAGCATGCGCAATACCATAGATCTGTTTTCCAGTTCCAGCTGATTAGTTAAGTCTAATAGTTTATTGTATTCGTTCTCATCTAGTCTGATGGTGATTCTTTTTTCTTTTTTTGTATTCATAGTAATTGGGGTTTACTATAAATACTGACAGTTCAATAATTTTTCAGTTTATTTTTTGTCATGAATTTTTCCATCCCATAACTGGGTTTATGCGATCATTTAAGTCGCCGTATTATTATGACACAAGAATAATTGAGAAAAAAATTCCAAAAAATTCCTAGTATGGAAGAATATCTAATAATTTCTCAGAATTAATAATTTCATATTAAAAAAGCACCCCTTTCGGGGTGCTTACCAATAGCACCCCAAAGGGTGCCACTAACTAACCAAGTAAACATTTCATTAGCCTATCATTTCTTCTAACTCTTTACCCCTAGTCTCATGAACGAATTTCATAACAAAGAAGATTGATAAAAATGCCCCCAAAGTGTATAAGCTATAAGCAAAAGCTAGGCCCATTGATACTAGTAACAATGGGAATGTTAAGGTTACCAAGAAGTTTGAACCCCACTGGGACAGACCTGATACGGCCAGCCCTGAACCACGCATTTGGTTTGGGAACATTTCACCTAGCATCACCCACATTACAGGTCCCCATGAGAAATTAAAAAAGACAACATAAGCATTAGCAGCGATAAGTGCTAAAATGCCCATATTATCACTAAGTTCAAGTGTCGAGCTACCTGAAGTATCAGTGACTAGGGTACCATTAGCAAAGGCCACAACGGCCAATCCAAGGGTTATTGTCATTCCTATTGATCCTATGACTAGGAGTGGTTTTCTACCCAGTTTGTCAATTAAAAGTAAGGCGCCAATTACCGCAAGAATACTCAAGCCTCCCGAAACAACATTAATGAGCAAAGCATCACTTTCACCAAACCCAACAGCTTGCCACAACACAGCACCATAATAGAAGACCACATTGATGCCAACAAATTGCTGGAAGGCCGCCAAGCCAATACCAACCCAGACAATAGGCCTAATTCGTTTGCGCACATTATCATATAAATCATTAAAGCTTGGTTTATGATGATCGGATGAAAGAGAAGCATCAATTTCATCGAGTTTAGCCTCTCCTGATTCACCATAAAGCCTTCTTAATACCTTTAAAGCCTGAGTCTTGCGTTGTTTAACTACAAGAAACCTTGGACTCTCCGGGATGAAGAATAAGGAGAACAGAAATACACTTGCTGGGATTAGCTCGACCCAGAACATCCAGCGCCAGGTCTCAAAGTCTAACCAAAGTAGATTCTCCGCAGATCCTGAAACACCGGCCAAGAGGTAATTGCTAAGAAAAGAAATAAATAAACCGGCAATAATTGCTATTTGCTGGACGGTTGCCAGGGCACCGCGATATCTTGCTGGGGCCACTTCGCTAATATAGGCAGGGGCCATAACGGAGGCTGCTCCTACCCCAAGACCGCCAATAATTCTATAAATAATAAATTCGACAGAGGTCGTGGCTATACCTGAGCCCCAGGCCGAAATCACAAAAAGTATGGCGCTTATAATAAGCATACTTCTCCGGCCATACGAATCAGCCAGTCGACCAGCAAAAAAGGCCCCAATGGCACATCCCAATAACATTGATGCGACATTAAATCCGCTACCAATATCTTGGGCGCTAAAAGCAGATTCTAACCCTTTTACAGTGCCATTTATAACGCCACTATCGAAACCAAAGAGAAATCCTCCCAACGTCGCTACCAAGGTAATACCGATAATGAATAACTTGTTTCCTTTGTTAGTGCTCATTAGATGTAGCGGTTGATAATATTTTCAAACATTTCCTGTCGACCGCTGATCAATGGAGGCTCGCCATGAGTTTTAGCATATTTTGCCAGATCCTCGAGCGTAAGTACTCCTTCACTAAATTGTTGTCCAGTGCCTGAGTCGAAAGATTGGTAGCGTTCTTTTCTTAAAGCTTTATAATTTGAATTGCTTAAGACATTATCGGCAACGATTAGTGCTTTAGCAAAAGCATCCATTCCCCCAATATGGGCGTAGAAGATATCTTCAAGATCGGTTGAGTTGCGTCGCGTTTTTGCATCAAAGTTAATACCCCCGTCCACAATACCGCCGGCTTCAAGAATAACCAGCATGGCCTCTGTTAACTCGTAAATATCTACTGGGAATTGATCGGTATCCCAACCGTTCTGATAGTCGCCCCGGTTAGCATCTATACTACCCAGCAAGCCAGCATCAGCCGCCAACTGTAACTCATGGGCAAAAGTATGTTGTGCCAAAGTAGCGTGATTTACCTCAATATTTAATTTAAAGTCATCAAGAAGATCAAATTCTCTTAGAAAGCCAATAACCGTCGCTGAATCAAAATCATACTGGTGTTTTGATGGCTCCATGGGTTTCGGTTCAATAAAGAAGGTACCCTTAAACCCTTGAGAACGAGCATAATCCTTAGCCATATGAAGGAATCTAGCCATATTTTCCCTTTCCCTCTTCATATTAGTATTCAGCAGCGACATATACCCTTCTCTGCCGCCCCAGAAAACATAATTGAGCCCTTTTAGTTTTATTGTTGCGTCAAGAGCATTCTTTATCTGGGCTCCGGCATAGGCCACTATATCAAAATTTGGGTTGGTAGCGGCACCATTCATAAAACGAGGATTCGAAAAGCAATTGGACGTCCCCCATAATAATTTAACACCAGAGGCTCGTTGCTTATCCTGGGCATAATTGGTGATTATTTCCAGTCTCTTCTGTGATTCACCAAGTGTACCCCCCTCCGCAATTAAATCAAAGTCATGGAAACAATAGTGACCAATACCCATTTTGGTAATAAACTCGAAAGCGGCATCCATCTTATCTTTTGCTTGCTGGATCGGATCAGCATTTTGCAACCAGAGAAATTGTTTAGTACCTGGACCAAATGGATCACCACCAGTACCGCAGAAGGTGTGCCAATAGGCTACTGCAAAGCGCAGATGCTCGGCCATTGTTTTTCCCCCAACTATTTTGTTAGCATCGTAATATTTAAATGCTAAAGGGTTATCGGATTCTTTTCCTTCATATTTTACAGGCTCTATTCCTTTAAAATATTCTTTCTGCCCTAGGGTTAAAGTCACAGGTTCTATCTTCATAATTCTGCTAATTATAGTTTATCTAATGCCTCAAGCCAACGATCATAGGCCTGCTGATATTTATCTTTGTTTAACGATGGTTTATACAGTTGTACAAGTTGTTCATTACTTAGGGCAGACGCTAGGTCGTTGTAAACCCCTGCCCCTACACCCGCGGCTTTGGCAGCACCAATAGCTCCTGTTGTCTCCATCATCTTAATATCACAACCAAGCAAAGTGGCCACAGTTGTTGAAAAAATATTTGATTGGAACAGGTTATCATTTCCCACTTTCAGTACCTTAATCTTAAGGCCCATCTCTTGCATTACTTTAACCCCATAGACAAAAGCAAATGCAACGCCTTCCAGCGACGCCCGGTATAAATGTGCTTGCTTATGAAGATTGAAGTTAAGGTTTAAAATTTGCCCCCCGGGATTCCTGTTACCTAGCAAGCGTTCGGCGCCATTACCAAAGGGTAAAACGACAACCCCTGCAGCACCAATCGGAATGGTTGCCGCCTTAGTTTCAATTATATTATAGTCAACTTCTTCATCGCCGAGAATACGCCGTAACCAGCTATATTGAATACCCGAGCCATTAACACAGAGTAGCACTCCGATATGCGGGTTCTCCCTACTATGGTTAACATGGGCAAATGAATTAACTCGTGTTTGTGGGTCGATTACCGGTTGATTAACGACACCATAGACGACACCGGAGGTTCCTCCTGTAGCGGCAATTTCACCTTGATGCAAGGTATTCAGGGCTACGGCATTATTGGGTTGATCACCGGCGCGATAGGTTAAGGGTAAACCCTCGGGTAAACCAAGAAAATCTGCTGCCTCTTTCGTTAAATTGCCATGCTCGCCCAATGCCGGGACAATTTCTGGGACCAATGACTGGTTGATTCCGTAGTAATCTAAGAGAAAATGAGCCAGATCATGATTCTTAAAATCCCAGAACATCCCTTCTGACAAACCGGTCACTGTCGTGTAAATCTTACCAGTCATTTTCATACCGATGTAATCGCCGGGAAGCATTATCTTATCGATCCTGGCATATAGCTCTGGTTCGTTATCCTTGACCCATTTGAGTTTTGAGGCAGTGAAATTACCCGGCGAGTTTAATAAGTGTTGTAAGCATTTTTGTTCACCAATATCACGAAAAGCAACGTCTCCAAACTCGGTGGCTCTACTGTCACACCAGATTATGGCAGGCCTTATAACCTCCTGATTCGCATCAACACTTACAAGACCATGCATTTGATAGCCAATGCCGATGCCCTGGATTTGGGATTTATCTACCTCAATATTTTGAAAGATGCGGGTTGTAGCATGTTTTAGGTTTTGCCACCAGGTCTCAGGACTTTGTTCAGCCCAATCTGGTTGCTCGGCAAGAATCTCCATTTCCTTATCAGGGTAGCTGGTCACGGCAAGGGCTTTGCCAGACTTTGCTTCAACTAAGGCCACCTTAATTGAAGAACTGCCTAAATCATAACCGAGTAAATACATTATTAATTTTCTTTCATAGTTCCTTAAAACCTAATTCGTGTCCCAAAAATATCCCCTCACACCATAACTTTTCAAAAAGACAATACGAAAGCATTTATTAACTACATTTAATAAAGTTATAACTAGCCGATCTATATTCAAACATAAAGCTTCATTATTTATCTTAATTGTTATATTTTTAACATAAATACTTTTTAATATTCATTTATTAAATACTATTAATTGAAAATGATAAAAAAGAAAACGCTTCTTTCACTAATCTTTCTAATAAGTTCATATTTACCTATTTTGGGGCAAGCGCTTATTGTTTATCCCACTGGCTCATCGATGATGGAACAATTAGCAGCCAAGGAAATTAGGAAATACATTTACTTACGCACTGATCAATTGCTTGAAATCAAAAGCATGGACGCACTTCCGGTCAAAGGCGATCTTATCGTGGTAGCTGAGAAAGGGACTCCGGCAATTAATATGTTAAAAAATCAGTTCAACCATTCAATCAAACTCGAAAGTTTCGTAATAAAATCATTGACTGAAACAAATCGAACCATTCTAATAATTTCAGGGGGTAATGCAGTCTCAACCTTACGTGCAGCGTATCGCTTTGCTGAGCATCTTGGTATAGCCTTTGATCTTGCCGGAGATATTATACCCGATGCGAAAATAAATCTACTATTAGGTTGGTCAAGCTGCTATATTAAACTTACTTTCTAAAGTATCTTAAGTATATGGCAAACGCAATTAATTCAATAAAATTTTGATGATTACGTTGGATTTGTGCTTTTTTTGTTGGACTATTCTCAATTACTCTTCAGGTTGATGATGAATCAGGCTCGTAGGGTATCAACTCAATATTGCTGTACTCTTTTCATAAAAAGACTTATACTGTATAAGGTGAAATCATCTCAACAAAAACAACAAGAATACTTTTGTACGCTGTTTTCAAATGTTTCTACCTTGAACATGCTGTAATCTTTTTACCGTTACTTGAACTTAAAGTTGTTCCCTTCAGTGAATGCCAATTTCCTTAGGGATTTGATCACGGCCGGATCTACCTCGAGTTAATTGGCTTTCTCAGACTCCAGACTGGAACTTTTCTGGTTGCAAGCGAAAAGAGTAGCAAAGAGGAGTGTTAGAACAGTAATATTAATATTCTTCATAAGAAACAGTTTAAATCTAAAAAACTACTTTATTTCTATTTTTTTGCTCAATTTGATATCTGCAGACGAGGCTCCGATTTGTATTTCAAACTCGCCAGGCTCAAGGGACCAGCCCTTAATTTTTTCGTCCCAATAGAGAAAATCTTCCTCATCAAGAGTAAAAGACAGCCTTTTAGTTTCCCCTGGATCCAAGCTTACCCTTAGAAAATCTCTTAACTTCTTTTCGGGTTGGAGAACCGATGATTCAACATCTTTCACATAAAGCTGTATGACCTCATCTCCTTTCAATTCACCAGTATTCTTAACGTCAAATGAAAACTCATATTTCTCCACATTAACTTGAAGATTACCATAATCAAAAGAGGTATAACTCAATCCATATCCAAAAGGATACAATACATCTCCCTCATAAAACCAGTACGTCCTTCCTTTGGTAATATCATAATCACTCAATGGGGCAAAATCATCAACCCCTTTAAAGAAAGTGACTGATAGCTTGCCTCCAGGATTATAATCTCCAAAGAGCACTTCAGCTATTGCTGTACCCTGAGATTGACCTGCATACCAGGCCTCCAATATTGCCGGAACATTATCATCCAACCAATTTATAGATAATGGCATTCCGTTGATCAAGACTGCCACAGTTTTAGGATTGGCTTTGTAAACTGACTGGGCCAATTTCAATTGATTTCCGGGTAATTCAAGATTGGTTCTGTCTGCTGCTTCGTTAGCAATATCCAGGTTAGTACCCAAGAAGAGAATCACTATATCAACCTTGGCAGCTACTTCTGCTGCTTTATGAATAGTCCTCCACTCATCAAGATTATCATAAATCGGACGATCGTTTTCTTCATCCCAACCCACTTCCACTCGATCCGATATTTCACACCCCTTCACATAAATAATTTCTACATCGTCACCCAGGAACTGCTTCAGGCCACTTAAAGGATCCACTTGAACCGATGGTGATCCGGAATATCCGCCCAATTCCAATCTATCCGCATTCGGGCCAATGACAGCTATGGTTTTTACCTGATCACGATCAATCGGAAGAAAATTGTTCTTGTTTTTCAACAAAACCAGACTTTCTCTCGCCGCCTGAAGTGCTAATTTTCGGCTATCCTTCGAATCTAGATCATCTCGGGTTATATTGTTAAAAGGGACCATTTGAGGAGGGTCAAACTCCCCAAGCTTCATTCTTGCCCTGAACAATCTCCTAACTGCTATGTCAATTTCAATTTCAGTGATATATCCCTTTTCGTAGGCCTTCAGCAGATACTTATCAAACATGAATTGCTCTGACTCGCACGTTTCACATTCCAGATCCAGTCCGGCCTTTACAATCAAGGCTACTGCCTTCTCAGGATCAGTTTCATATTTATGACGATTTGGCACGTCGCTAACTGCGCCACAATCCGATACAACAAATCCTTCAAAACCCCATTCATCCCTTAGAACCTGAGTCATCAGTCTTGGATCAGCACTTACAGGAATGCCATTGACCGCATTGTAAGCGCTCATTACGGAATATGCATTTCCTTCTTCAATCGCAGCACGAAACGCCGGCATATAATACTCTCTTAGCCATCTCTCAGAAATATTCGAAGATCCATCATGGCGGTTATACTCACTATTATTTGCAACGAAGTGTTTGACTGTTGATATAGCCTTAAGATATTTAGGGTCATCACCCTGAAAACCTTTAACATATGCTACGGCCATCTGCGATAATAAATAGGGATCCTCACTGAAAGACTCTTCATTTCTTCCCCATCTTGGATCCCTCAAGATATTTATAGTAGGGGACCAATAGGTAAGCTTCTTCCCATAAACATTATGATGCACCCGGGCCTCGGTACTTGCTATTGCCATAGCTTGCTGAACCAAATCTGAATTCCAAGTACATCCCATACCAATATTTTGCGGGAAAGCAGTAGCCAAGCCTGCTCTAGCCACTCCATGAAGTGCTTCATTCCACCATCCACCATCGAGACAACTTCCATCATTCCAAAAAGCATAATTCTCCCAGCTCCTAATATTCATTTCTTTTTTCAACTGTTTGGTATCGTAATCTGGGTGATCATCAAACATAAGAGGGTTCTCGAAATTAGGCTCATAAGGGACGATTCCTAATCGTTCAATTCCCGGAGCGAGATGGCTCATTTGAGAGATCTTTTCGTGAATTGTCATTCTTGCAATCAGATCATCGACACGCTGGTCTACATCCAGTTCTGGATTCAAATAATCTGGGGTCCCGTCCTTTTTACAGCCCAACAGCAAAATGAAAGAAAAAACAATGGCAAGACTAGAAACGTATTGGATAATTTTCATATTGATTAAGTTTTATCGTACGCCAAATTATGTTTTAAATCTGAGCTAAGCACAAAAAATTCAATATACTTTCTAATATTTATTAAGAAAGTACTAACTTTACTCATGAATATCAATCTGAAGCTTTATTCGAGGTATGCTTTTGTTATCTAACATCATATTATTAAGACGTAAGCCAATGTTGTTTTTTTGTAACATCTTGTTATTCGCCTTTGAGTTCCCAGTGTTAATTGATTCTTCAAGGTCTGTGAAAAGCATGGATACTGCCATGATTTTCGAATAACAAAAAAGATAGACGCGAATGAAACTATTAATAACACCACTTCTTATTCTAACATTTTCCGCGGGACACATAAGTACTGCACAATCCTTTCAACCTACATGGGAATCATTAGGAGAACATGAAACACCTTCTTGGTTCCAAGACGCTGTTCTCGGCATTTACTTCCACTGGGGCCCATATTCTGTTCCAGCATTTGGCTGCTGGGGAGGCCGGAACATGTATCAACCTGAAGGAGGGAATTCCGAGGCCTGGGGGCACATAGATAAGAAGAAATATAAAAACACCTATGATTACGTCAGCAAGGAATATGGCGTTCCTGGACTGGAATTTGGCTACAAAGACTTCATTCCTATGTTCAAGGCAGAAAATTGGGATCCTGAAAAATGGGCTGCCTTATTCAAAGAAGCTGGTGCAGACTTTGCAGGCCCCGTTGCCATACATCACGACGGATTCGCCATGTGGGATAGCGAGAAACATGAATATAACTCTGGGGATATGGGACCCAAAAGAGATATAACTGGTGAAATACTGGCCGCTGTAGAGAAACAGGGGCTAAAAACATTTGCCTCTTTCCATTATTACACTAATTGGATCTATTTTAATCCTGGGAGAACAATAAGTCCTTTTAAAACAGATGTGAATGATCCAAAATATACCGGTTTATATGGGTCAATAAAAGAGATTAACAGCGCCTGGGATAGTGGTCCAATGACCGAAGAATTCCAACAAGCATGGTATGATAATGTAATTGAAGTAATTGATAAATATGCTCCAGATCAACTTTGGTTCGAAATTGGGTTTAGCGATGAGGGTAATATCGGTGAATCGTATATCCAGGATGCCCTAGCTCACTATTTTAATACTGCTGAAAACCTTAATAAAGAGGTAGTAGTAACACGAAAAGATGACGACCTTCCATTATCCGTCTCGGTACTTGATATTGAGGCTGGTGAACTTGATGCCGCACAAGAAACGGTTTGGCAAACAGATATTTCTATGGGAATGAACCACTCCTGGGCCTATTCTATTGATGCAGTGAGTCGCCCAGCTAATATGATAATTGATGAGATTGTCGATCGAAAAAGTAAAAATGGAGTCACCCTATTGAGTCTTGCCCCGAAAGCCGATGGCACACTCCCACCTTCCCAGATTGAATCTCTAAAGGAAATCGGCAAATGGATGAAAATTAACAAAGAAGCCTTACATGGAGCCAAACCTGCAGCATTTGTGGATGGAGGGACTGACCAGCGAGTAGCTGGCACCATTCGCTTTACTCAAAAGGACAATTTTTTATATGCCATTGAGATCGGCAATGAGATTATGGAAATGGAAGATGCACCTAAGTACAAAAAGAGTAAAGCACCCAAAGCTCCATATAAAATACCTGGTGTTAAAGCCCTGGATGGATCGGAAATAATGATGCTTGGAAGCAACACAGCACTTCCCTGGAAGCAAAAAGGACAAGATATAGTCATCGAAAAGATTCCTCAACGATTGCCATGTGATCACGCATGGACATTTAAGATACCAGTCAATAAATAACAGTTATTAAAATGAAAAATAGAAACGTGATTCCGTTGTGTATGGTGAGCCTACTCTTATTCATATCTTGTAATAGAGAAATGTCTCGTTTTAATCAATCAAAAGATGGTGTTGTCATCTCCTTGGACAGCTCGATCACGGGAGGTGTGAAAAGATTGAAGATCAATATCATCTCTGAAAATACTTTTCAAGTCCTTGCTTCAGCCACAGACAGTTTTTCTACAAGGGAAAGTCTTGCGGTAATTGACCAAATTGGAGATCCAATAGATTTCGATGTAAATCAGGACGGAAGATCTATCATCATTTCGACATCCAAATTAATGGCTAAAGTTAATACAGAGGATGGTACCATTGATTTCATGGATATGAATCAAAATTCACTCTTGAAAGAGAAAAAAAGAGCTTTAGATTATGTTGAAGCACCACTAGATAAGTATTACAATATAGAACAACAATTTAGCCTCAGCGACGGAGAAGCATTATATGGTTTGGGGCAAATAAATAACAACATTTTAAACTACAGGGGGAATAAAGCTCTGTTAATGCAGACCAACCACAATGCAGTCAACCCATTCTTTCTTTCAACCAAAGGATACGGGATATTATGGGACAATTACTCAGAGACTCAGTTCGATAACGAAACTGATATCAATACATTGGTCTTAAGATCAGAAGTTGCAGATGAAATTAATTACTACTTCGTATACGCCGAAAATAGTGATGGTATAATTGCTGGTTACAGAATGCTTACAGGTCATGCTCCCCTTTACGGTAAATGGGCTTATGGTTACTGGCAAAGTAAAGAAAGATACAAATCACAGGATGATATTCTTGGGGTTGCCAAAGAGTATAGAGAACGTAAAATTCCCATTGACAATATTGTGCAAGACTGGCAATATTGGAAAAAAGGTTATTGGAATGACATGAAATTCGACAAGGAACGTTTCCCCTCTCCTAAAAAGATGATTCAGGAAATACATGATCTGAATTTCCATTACATGATTACCATTTGGCCGGGATCAGATAAAAAAACCGAATTATACAAGAAAATTAAAGTGGCCGGTTATGCTTACGACGATATAACTGCTGATGGCGGATTTATCTGTGATATGTTCAACGATGAATGTGGAGACATATTCTGGAACCATATGAAAGAAAACCTATTTGATGTGGGGGTAGATGCATGGTGGTTAGATGGTACGGAACCAGCTGTTAATAATGAATTTTACCCTTACTGTATAAAGCATGAACTTATAAATAATGGAGTTAAACACACAAAGGGTACATTTAGAAGATATTTAAATCCATATAGCTTAGTTGAATCTGAACATATTTATCGTAACCAGAGAGCAGTAAGTGATCAGAAAAGGGTATTTATGATGAGTCGTTCCGGATTCACAGGTCAACAACGAAATGCTGCTGCTACCTGGTCGGGTGACATAAATTCAACATGGGAAGTGCTGAAATACCAAATACCTGCCGGATTAAACTTATGCATGAGTGGATTACCCTACTGGACTTCGGATATCGGTGGCTTTTTTGCAGAAGAATACTGTCCTGGAGGATGCCTTAAGGATGTTATGCCGGAGGGCTATAAAGAATTATATGTAAGGTGGTTCCAATTCGGAGCATTTAGTCCGTTATTCCGTTCTCATGGTACATTCTATCCAAGGGAAGTGTGGCAATTTGGTGAGCCGGGATCTGATAATTACCAGGCATTGCTAAAAGCTGATAATTTACGTTACAGACTGATGCCTTACATCTATTCATTAGCCTGGCGCGTAACCAACGAAGGCTATACCATAATGAGAGGGCTTCCGTTTGCATTTCCGAAAGATGAGCAAACACATGAAATTACCGATCAGTTTATGTTTGGAGATGCCATCCTGGTAAGTCCCGTGCTTAACAGTATAAAAGGCAAAGATATTAAGCCGGTTCCTGTTCCTGCCAGCAACTATTTCAATAATAATGGAGAGCAAGGTAAACTGGACATTGAACCTATCGCTGTGGAAGGTGACCAGGTTGAAGAAATGAAAGGTTCTGAAGATGCTGTAAAACACCCAGGTAACTGGGAAGAATGGGGTGTGTGTTTCGAAATGGGTTGTACCAGGATATCGGGTCAATTACTTACACAAGAAGCTGGAAAATATGAAGTGTTCCTTAATCAATTTGCGGGAAATGTAATCCTTGCACCTTTTAACGTAACCAAACGTGTTGAGGATATGGAGACAGGTGAAAAAGCTTCTTTTGATAACCTCAAAGCAAACACAAAATATAAAATTGTTGTTGATTACTGTGCTGAAGGAGAATTTAATGAGTTTTACTGGATTACCCCGGGTCAGAGAGAAAATGCACCTGATAATAAAACTACCCGCGATCTTTATTTACCAAAAGACAATAAATGGGTCAATTTCTGGACAGGTGAAACTTTTGAAGGCGGTCAGGAAATTACAGTTGATGCGCCAATCGATAAAATCCCACTATTTGTGAAAGCGGGTTCGATCCTTCCAATGGGACCATTCATTCAATATACAAGTGAAAAACCTGCGGACCCTATAGAGTTAAGAATTTATACAGGGGCCGACGGTGAATTTGAACTGTATGAGGATGAGAACGATACTTACAATTACGAAAAAGGAATCTACTCTACCATTAAATTTACATGGAATGATGCTGAACAAAAGCTAACCATTGGTAAAAGAGAAGGAGAATTTCCTGGCATGCTACAGGAACGTACTTTTAAAATAACATGGGTAGCGCCAAACCGTGGTATTGGCGAAGGTATAAACGAACAGCCAGATCAGGTAATTACCTATGCGGGTGAGGCAATCGAAATATTAAAAGAATAATTAAAATATTATATAACAGAGTTAAGTTCGTACATAATGGACTTAATTCTGTCTTTATGTTTAAGACTTTAAATATCACATCTCTAATTTGTTTTGCGTCTTTCAATTTAAATTTTAAGTGAAATGAAAAATCTGTTTATTCTCTTTGCGGTATCATTATTGTTTTCATGTGCTAATCAGAACAAGGTTAATAAAACCAGTGATAGGCCTAATATTATTTTTATAATGACGGACGATCACGCCTATCAGGCCGTTAGTGCTTATGACGACAGGTTAACTGAAACTCCACAAATTGATCGACTCGCAAATGAAGGAATGATATTCAGCAATGCCTGTGTCACCAATTCAATATGTGCCCCTGCAAGGGCAACAATATTAACCGGTAAACATTGCCATATTCACGGGAAAATTGATAATGACAATACTGTTTTTGACACTACACAAACTACATTCCCCCAACTTTTCCAGAATGCAGGATACCAGACAGCCATGTTCGGTAAATTGCATTTTGGAAATAACCCAAAAGGAATTGATGAGTTTAAAATACTACCAGACCAGGGCTTTTACATAAATCCTGATTTTATTACTAACGATGGGGATACAACCATTACAGGTTATTGTACGGATATCATTACTGATTTATCCCTTAACTGGTTAGAAAACAAAAGGGATGAAAATAAACCATTCCTGATGTTTTACTTACACAAAGCGCCCCACAGACCTTGGTGGCCCAGACCAGATAAATTTAAAGAATTCACCAAGAAAGAATTTCCATATCCCGAGAATCTTTTTGATGATTTCGAAAACAGGGGGACTGCCGCTAAAACAGCTGAGATGAATCTGCTGACACACATGATGCACAGCCATGATAGTAAGGTATGGCCAAGAACAATAAGTGAAATGGGCGATAAACTACCTCCTATTGATGAATGGAATCATGAGGCCTTTAATGAGGAATATACAGATAGAGTAAATAAAGAACAACATGCATTATATAAGCCAATTATTGATTCAATAAGTAAATTTTTTGAAGAGAATTGGCTATCAATGACTGATGTAGAGAAGATAAAATGGAGATATCAAAGGTATATGCAGGATTATTTAGCTTCTATATCATCAGTAGATGATAATGTTGGACGCATGTTAGATTACTTAGATGAAAGTGGTTTAGCTGAAAACACAATTGTTGTGTATACTTCCGACCAGGGCTTTTTTCTGGGCGAGCATGGCTGGTTCGATAAGCGATTCATTTATAACGAGTCATTCAAAACACCCTTATTGATCAGATGGCCCAATGTAATAACAGCAAATACCTCTTCCGATGAAATGGTGCAAAACCTTGATTTTGCTCAAACATTTCTTGAAGCCGCAGGTATCGAAGCTCCTAAAGATATGCAAGGCGAAAGCTTTGTCTCACTTCTTAAAGGAGATAAAGCGAGCTGGACCCGTGAAGCGGTATACTATCATTATTATGAATATCCTGGTGCTCATGCTGTAAAAAGGCATTACGGAATAGTTTCTAAAGAATATAAACTAGTGCATTTTTATCATGACATTAATGAGTGGGAATTATATGATCGTTTAAAAGATGCTAACGAGATGAACAATGTTTATAGCGATCCAGAATACGCAGATGTTGTAGCAGATATGAAGCAAAGATTGGAAAAGATGAGAGTTAAGTATAAAGACTCTGAGGAACTTGATAAGAAATACATAAAATTATATGAGGAAGAAGAGGAAGAATGGGAAGAAGAGAAGGCAGCTATAGAAGAACTCGAAGAAGAATAGAAAGAAGATAAAGTCACTTGCGAACTAATACAGAATCTACCGTTTATGATAATTGTTAAAGCAATACTTTGAATTAATGTAGAAAGATAATATGCAACGATTTTATGGTGACTTTGAAGTGGTAGTATTTAAGGATGGCATTAGTGTAGATAAAAATGCAGAAGACTACAGAATTGAGAAAAAAAGATGTAAATAAAAATACATTGATCGTAATAGAAATGGCTGCAGGAGGCGGATGGGCGGCTATTATTTCTAAAAAAGAATAATGAAATATTAAATCAATACGAAATCATACAATATTTATGCAATTAAAAATTAACAATATGTTACGAACACTTTTTATTCTTTCTTTGGTTTCTTGTGTTTCTTTGAGCAGCTCTGCTCAGGATTATGAAAAGACACAGGATGGAATAATTGTAAACCTCGACAAATCTAAGTCGGACGGTGCAGCAAAGCTACAGTTAAAAATCCTTTCTGATGATATTGTACAAGTTTTGGCTTATCCTGACAACAATTTGAAAGAACCAATAAGTCTGTGTGTTGAAAATAAAGAATGGCCTCAGGTAGATTTTGAAACTGAAAGTCTGGAAGATAAAATCATGGTTACCACAGCTAAATTGCAGATTGAAATTGCTATGCCAGAGGGTACCATTTCATATTTGGACAAAGCTGGGAATTTGCTGCTTAAAGAAGATGGTAGGTCATTTAAAGCTCTTTCGCTGCCAAATGATGCAGGAGTTAGTATGAAACAACACCTTTCTTTTCAAAAAGATGAAGCAATCTATGGTTGGGGACAATACATGGACGGCGTCATGAATTTCAGAGGACAAGTGGCGGAGCTGATGCAGGAAAATACAGCTACGGCTGTTCCGGTATTTGTTTCAACCAAAGGTTATGGAATGCTATGGGATAATTACTCCTTTACAAAATTTGTAGACAAGCAACAAACTTTCATTTCTTCCGAATTAGGAGATGCTATAAATTATTATTTTTTCTACGGACCAACAATGGACGAGGCCATAGCCGGTTACAGAGAAGTAACTGGTGCAGCTCCTATGTTTCCAAAGTGGGCTTATGGATACATTCAATCAAGAGAAAACTACCTTACCGAAAATGACTTAATGAGTGCCGCTACGGAATTTAGAAAAAGAGAAATACCTATTGATTGTATTATTAAAGATTGGGCCTATTGGGAAAATGGAGAATGGGGGCAAAAAACGATTAGAAAAGATCTTTTCCCCGATCCAACAGCAATGGTAAAAAAATTACATGATGAAATGAATCTTCACACCATAATCTCAATCTGGCCTAGCAAAGATGGTGGAGCCGATTATGAAGAGTTTAAAAATGCAGGTGAAGACTATTATTTCCCTATGGAATCCCCGGAGCTTGAAGATAATGGATACCTGATTTACAACGCATGGAATGAAGCTGCAAGAAAGCTTTATTGGGAGCAGCTACAAAAAGGAATTTTAGTACATGGATTTAATGGTTTATGGTGCGATAATACTGAGCCAGAGGGGGGGTTTCTTGACAATGACTATGACAAGAATAAATCTAGGTTAAGTTCCTCATTTGGCTCTGGAACACGCTATCTTAACTCTTACCCGTTAGTGCATGCAAAAGGTATTTACGAGAACTGGAGAGAGACCGGACCAGAAACTCGCCTGATTAACCTTACACGTTCCGGTTATGCAGGACAGCAAAAATATGGAGTAGTCGTATGGTCTGGAGATATAGGCGCCACATGGGATGTATTTAAAACCCAAATTGCTGGAGGTTTAAATTTCGCAATGTCCGGAATACCTTATTGGGGCAATGATATCGGAGCATTCTTTGTCAAAAAGGAGAAAAATGGTTACCTCGGGCATGGAGATTATGACGAAGGACCTGCAGATGATGGCTACAAGGAACTTTATGTTCGTTGGATACAATATGGTACATTCTGTCCACAAATGCGTTCGCATGGTACAGATTTCCCAAGAGAGCCGTGGCGTTTCGGCGAAGAAGGAGACTGGGCTTACGATGCAATTTTAGATATGATAAAATTGCGTTACAGATTGATGCCATACATTTATACAGTTGCAAATAAAGTTACCACTGAACATTATACCATGATGCGTGGTATGGCTATGGATCATCAAAATGACCCAATGACCTACGACATTGATGATCAGTTTATGTTTGGTCCTTCATTAATGGTTAGTCCTGTTGTTGAAAAAGGAGTTAATAATAGAAAAATATATCTACCTGAAGGAGCTGGTTGGTATAATTTCTGGGGCGGCAACTATTTAAGTGGAGGTCAAACCATCGTAGAACAAACTCCTATCGAAACCATTCCTTTATATATTAAAGCCGGTTCAATTTTAACCCTTGGCCCTGATGTGCAGTATGCAACTGAAAAGACAGATCCGATTGAAATTCGTATCTATGAAGGTGCAGATGGGGAATCTGTACTGTATGAAGACGAGAATGATACATACAACTACGAAAATGGTAAATTCAGTAATATTAAATTTACTTGGGATGATGCCAGTCAGAAACTTACAATAGGGGCTAGAGAAGGAGAATTTTCAGGAATGCCTGAAACACATACCTTCAATATTGTTTTATATAAGAAGAAAGTTGTATACCATAGCTTTTCACCATTTGAAATAGAAGCTGGATTAAACCTGGTAAAAGAACCTAATAAGGTTATTAATTATAATGGAGAAAAAGTAGAAGTCACTTTATAATACAACTTGCTTATAGCAGTGTATTAATATCATGCTAACCTGTAAGCAAAAAAATTAATAGCAATAGATTTTTTTAAAAACACAACGAAATGAAAAACATTTACTTACTATTTATTGGGGCACTGGGGCTATGTGCCCTATTAGGAAGTTGCAAAAATGAAAAACAACTAGTGCAACCAAATATTCTGTTTTGTATTTCCGATGACCAAAGTTGGATACATACGTCAATTACGGGAACTCCACAGTTAAGTACTCCGGGTTTTGATAGGGTAGCAAAGGAAGGGATACTTTTTAACAATGCATACTGTTCTGCTCCGTCGTGTGCTCCATCAAGAGCCAGCATTCTGACTGGGCGCCATATATATGATCTAAAAGAAGGAGGCTTGTTATTTGGTGGTATACCAAAAGAAATGGACTTGTTTTCCAATTTACTTGAAAAGAACGGGTATAGTGTTGGTCATACAGGTAAGGCATATGGTCCTGGAAATATGGATGATGATCAATACTGGAAAGAAGTAGAAATATTAGGTAAACAATACTGGGAAGAAGACATGGAAGTTCCAACAGAAATCATGGAATTGGATTATACCAAGAGTTTTAAGGCATTCCTAGAAAATAAAACAAAAGCAGGTAATCCATTCTTCTTTTGGTATGGAGGATTAGAGCCACATAGACCTTATTCTGAAGGAATAGGTGCTCAAAATGGTATTAATCCTGATAGTGTTAAAGTGCCAGCTTTTTTACCTGACAATAGCGAAACAAGACGCGATATCGCCGATTATCTTTTTGAAATAGAATGGTTCGATAAGCATTTGGTTAATATGATAGCTCTTTTGGAAGAAAAAGGTGAACTGGAAAACACCATTATTATTGTTACATCCGATAATGGCATGCCCTTTCCTCGAGCAAAAGCAAACTTGTATGAATACGGAACGCATATGCCTTTGGCTATCATGTGGGGGAACAAAATTAAAGCAGGTAGAACTGTAGATGACTTTATAGGTGCTATTGATTTTGCTCCAACAATTCTTGAACTTGCCGGAATTGAAATCCCTGATGGTGTTACTGGTAAAAGCTTCAGAAACATTCTGGAATCAGAACAAGAAGGGATGATAGATAATGAACGGGACAAGATTGTAACAGCGATAGAAAGGCATACCTATTGTCGTCCGGGCGGATTACCTTATCCAGTAAGGGCAATAAGAAAAGGCAATTGGACATATCTAATGAATTTTGAACCGGATAGATATCCAGCCGGTCATCCCAAATTTATATCTGTTACGGGAGAAATATATGGAGATGTGGATGCTGGTCTCTCCAGAAAATCCATGCTTGATAATAAAGATAATCCTGAAGTGAATGAGCTCTTTGAACTATCATTCGGCAAAAGGCCTCTGGAGGAACTTTATGATATTTCAAAAGATCCTTATCAAATGAATAATCTGGCTGCAGATCCCGCATATGAAGACATTAAAAATGAGTTAAAAGAGGAGATGTTTGAATACCTGACGGAAACAAATGATCCAAGAATGAATAATGAATCTCCCTGGGATAACTACCCTTTTTATTTGAGAGATTATGGGAAAAGGGCTCTTCTACCCATTGATGAGAGAGACACAATAATTGATGGATTTATGAGGTAGGGAATCAACCAGGTCTCACGGGTTAATAAATGAAATTATAAGAATTACTAAAGAATAGATAAAACTAAACCTGTATGAGAAGGGAGCTTAATTCTGAGCTCATTTTTTCTAGTATATCAGGTAAGGGAATATGCTGGTACGCTTATTAAAAGTGATCCTGAATAATAAATAATTGGCTATTTACAATAACAGTTCTAAAAACAAATGATATGAAAATGAGCAAACAACTTCTTCGGATTAACATGCTTATTGTTTTAATAAGTTGTCTAATACTTCAAGCGCATGGACAGGAAAGAAGTGCATTGATTAAAGAAAATGTGGCAATTTTTTATCCCAAAGATTTTAGTGAAGAAAAACATCTACCATCCTTTTGTTTATTAGAAGAGCCAAAGGAAATCGGACCTTTACCAAGTGATTGGGATGTAAAAGTTGAGTTTAGTACATCGGAGAATAAAAGTTTTGCACATGTCTTATACGAATCTGGCATTGATTATTATGCTTCAGGAGAGCAAACTGGTGATTTGGTAAGGAATGGTACTACACGCACATTGTGGAATACGGACAACTGGAGATACAGAAAAGGACATGGACAAAGTTTGTACCAATCTCACCCATGGGTACTTGCAGTGCGAGAAGATGGAACAGCATATGGAATATTAGCTGATAATACTTGGAAGCAAGAATTACATCTTGGTGATGGTGTTACTTTCAGTACTGATGCACCTCCATTTAGAGTGCTCGTTATTAAAGGAGAAACTCCTCAAGATATTATAAAAGAACTAGGAAACTTAACAGGCAAAATGGAACTGCCTCCGTTGTGGAGTTTAGGTTTTCAGCAGTGTAGGTATTCATATTTTCCTGATTCTCGTGTAAAAGAAATTGCTGATACTTTTAGAGTGAAGAAAATTCCTGCTGATGTGATATGGGTAGACATCCATTATATGGATAAGTACAAAGTTTTCACATTTGATCCTAAAAAGTTCCCGGATCCAAAAGATGTAAATGATCATTTACACGCAAAAGGATTTAAATCTGTTTGGATGATTGATCCCGGTGTTGCAAAACAAAAAGGCTATTCAGTTTATGATTCAGGTACAGAAAAAGATGCTTGGGTTAAAGACAGCAAGGGAAAAGACTATGTTGGTGACGTATGGCCGGGAGATGTTGTTTTTCCTGATTACACACAACCAATAGTTAATGAATGGTGGGCAGAACTCTATAAAGACTTTATGGCTACAGGTATAGATGGCGTATGGAATGACATGAATGAGCCATCTGACTTCGATGGACCAGACGGCACCATGCCAGTTGATAATATTCATAAAGGTGGCGACGGTATCAAGGAAGACAGCCATGCGCGCTATCACAACGTATATGGTATGCTTATGGTAAAAGCTTCTCGTGAAGGTATTCAAAGGGCTAATCCAGATAAAAGACCTTTTGTGTTAACAAGAGCAAATTTCCTAGGTGGTCAGCAATACGCAGCAACATGGACTGGCGATAATGAATCAAGCTGGGATCATTTAAAAGTATCCATCCCTATGAGTATTAATCTAGGGTTATCAGGGCAGCCATTTAACGGTTCTGATATTGGAGGTTTCTCAGCAAATCCAACACCAGAACTTTATGCACATTGGATTTCTTTAGGTGCTTTCTATCCGTTTGCAAGGGTGCATAGTGAATTAGGAACTATTGATCACGAACCATGGGCTTTTGGTAAAGAAATAGAAGATGTAGCACGTACAGCGTTAAATAGAAGGTATCGATTAATGCCATATATCTATACGCTATTTAGAGAAGCATCTGTAAATGGAATGCCTGTAATGCGTCCTGCTTTCTTTGCGAATTTAGAAAACCCTTTTTTAAGAAATGAACAAGAAGCCTTTTTATTAGGTGGAGACTTATTCATAATACCAAAATGGGCAGAAAGCCCAATAACTCCTAATTGGCAAGAAGAAGATTCTACCATTGGAGAAGAAGAAATATTTGAAGAAGAGCAAGCGGAAAAGGAAGAATCTGAACAAGGTGAGAAAGAAGAAAAAATAAAGACGAAATGGAGGTCAATTTCAATAGCTGGAGAAGATAGCAGAAATGACCCTTACCAACCGGATATCCTCATCAGACCAGGTGCTATTCTGCCACTAGGCAATGTCATTCAATCCACTGCAGACTACAGTGTGGATGATATAAGTCTTATAGTTTCTTTAGATGAAAACAACAAAGCTTCAGGAGTCTTATATCATGATGCTGTCGATGGATATGATTATAAAAATGGTGAATATGCATTGATTTCCTTCAAAGCTGAGAAGAAAGGCAACACCATCGAAATTAAGAAATCCATTATTGAAGGAAATATGAATATTGAATTTAAGAACGTCAATATTAGTGTGGTTTTCGATGATGAAATAGTGAACGGGGATTACAAATTCTCTAGAGAAGCAATCAAAATAAAATTATAAAATACACTCAAATGAACAATACACTTTTTTCTATAAGAGATATACTTCGATATATTTTGATTGTGTCTATGTTAGTTATTGGAGCTCCTTCCGTAGCACAGACAATTATTTATCCGAGTAATGGAACTAACAATGAGTTGTTTGCAGCAAAAGAGGTAAGACGTTACATCTACCTACGTACTGATCAGAGACTACCTGTACAGGGAGTCTCTGATCTCCCGGAATCCGGTGACCTGATTTTGGTAGCCAATGACAATAACCCTATGGTTAACAGTCTCCGTGATGAGATTAACCATACCACCACCAAAGGAAGCATTATCATCAAATCTGTCGAATCAGATGGAAGAAATATTCTCGTGATCACCGGAAACAATTCTGCATCTACCTTGATTGCTGCATACCGATTTGCTGAACACTTAGGAGTAGGTTTTGATTTAGCTGGCGATGCTATTCCTGATGCAAAAATCCCATTAGTGCTTACAGGATTTGATGAAGCGGGAGAAAGAAGATTTGAAACAACTGGTATTTTACCATTTCATGATTTTGCCCCAGGACCAGATTTATGGAGTACGGACGAGTACTTAATAGCAATTAACCAGTTATCCAAAATGGGGATGAACTTCATTGGTTTACACAATTATGTAACCCATTCAACTTATGAGGAAAAAGGTTTAGATATGAGACAAGGTCCAGAGCCAAATGTATGGATTGGATTACAAGAAGACATAAACACTGACGGTACTGTAAAATGGTCATATCCATCGTATTATGCACACTCACACCGCCCGCATACTATTTGGGGAACTGCTGAATTGAATACAGGAAATTACTGGGGTGGTGCAGCTGATATATTCCCAAGGGATTTCTGGGGGTCTGATATTTTCGGCACTTCTGCTATGCCAACTGATATAACAAGTAGTAATGCTGTATTTAATAAGGCTGGGCAAATGTTTAATAGCGCATTTGGTTTTGCAAAAGATATTGGTGTTAAAACTGCCATTGGCACCGAACTTCCGTTAGGCATTGAAGCAAAAGGTCCTGAAGTTGGTGCTGCATGGGTAAGAGGAATGCCTCCCCAACTGCAATCACGTCTTCAATCAATGGGTAAAGACCCTTCAGATCCAGCTGTTGTAAAAGATGTATACAAAGGTATTTTCGAGCGTATTATGAAAACCCATCATTTGGATTATTTTTGGTTATGGTCTTATGAAGTCTGGGCACGATATGGTGTAAACAATAGGCAAAGAGGTGCTATGAAAAATGACATGACACTCGCAATGGAGGCTGCTAATGAATTGAACGTTCCTTTTACATTAGGACATGCCGGTTGGATGCTAGGAGATACAGAAAATCCTGCATTTTTTGATAATCACTTACCTAAAGATTATCCGGTTTATGGCCTTTGGGATGAAGCTGACGGCTTTGACGAGGTATCTGCTGCTAGAAAAAAGTGGGCTGCAACTTGGCTCGAAGAAGACTGGGGATTAGTTCAACCACAGCTTGAAATGCATCGTATTTATAATGATGTTAAGGCAGCAATAAACACTAATTGTCATGGATTTATAGGTAAAGGTTGGAGAACAAGAACTATGGGCGGAAACACGCACGCTATGAAATCTTTATTATGGTGCTACGGGCCAACCGGCTCAGCTATAAACAAAGCTTTCCCTTCAAATAAAAACGCATGGATTGATGCCACTTATTTAGACTGGGCCACTCGCTGGTTTGGACAAGAAGCAGCAAATGGCATCGTAAACATTCTAGGTGCATTAGATAAAGCTGGCGAACCTAGTTCTCCAGGAGCGGTTCCAAATATTTGTGGTTGGGAAGCTCACGCAGGTGCCCCAAATACATCAGGAAGCGCAATTTCTGCCAAGGCTTACAATGCAAGTGATTTTAACTTTGTCGACGCTTTGGTAGCACTTCGTTCTCAAGTCGTTGGAAAAGGCAATCTAGAACGTTTCGATTACTGGTTAAAAACATTTCAATCGTTTAGGGCTAAAGCTGAATATGGTGGACTAAGACTAGGAGGACAAGCTAATCGTGCCCAAATGGCAACAAAAATGAAAGAAGTTATTACTTTGGATATAGAACGTATGGTAGATGCATGTGATATTGGTGAAATTATGCAAAACAATGTATTGAACTGGCATCAACTAGTTCAGTTAGATTGGGGTACTGGAACGAATCCATCAACTATTTACAGCGGTGAGTCATTTATTAAAGTAATGCCTGTCCGAACCCAAGTTCAAGAAAATGAGGCATTAAAACTAAATATAGTTGCGATGGGTGTTAGCACTCCTGTTTTAAAATACCGAGAATTAGGCAATAATACATGGACAACTATAACGCCTTCAAATGTAGGCAGAAGTGTTTATACTGCAACAATACCTATCCAAACGCAAGATTTCGAATACTATTTAGAATCTTCAGGAAAAGTATTTCCTGTTACTGCAAATAACTCTAGCCCGATCTATCAAACTGTAGTAGTTATGGGCAATTAAGCACAGATAATCATTCTCAACCAGAACATCGATAAATAAAAATCTATCCAAGCTCTAATAATGACGAGTATAAGAATATTGAATTTAAGAACGTCAATATTAGTGTGGTTTTCGATGATGAAATAGTGAACGGGGATTACAAATTCTCTAGAGAAGCAATCAAAATAAAATTATAAAATACACTCAAATGAACAATACACTTTTTTCTATAAGAGATATACTTCGATATATTTTGATTGTGTCTATGTTAGTTATTGGAGCTCCTTCCGTAGCACAGACAATTATTTATCCGAGTAATGGAACTAACAATGAGTTGTTTGCAGCAAAAGAGGTAAGACGTTACATCTACCTACGTACTGATCAGAGACTACCTGTACAGGGAGTCTCTGATCTCCCGGAATCCGGTGACCTGATTTTGGTAGCCAATGACAATAACCCTATGGTTAACAGTCTCCGTGATGAGATTAACCATACCACCACCAAAGGAAGCATTATCATCAAATCTGTCGAATCAGATGGAAGAAATATTCTCGTGATCACCGGAAACAATTCTGCATCTACCTTGATTGCTGCATACCGATTTGCTGAGCATCTGGGTGTAGGTTTTGATCTGGCAGGTGATGCTATTCCTGATGCAAAAATCCCATTAGTGCTTACAGGTTTTGATGAGGCTGGTGAAAGACGTTTTGAAACAGCGGGTTTCTTACCCTTTCATGATTTTTATGCGGGTCCGGACATATACAGCACGGACGACTACATGACCTACATCAACCAGATTTCCAAATTAGGGATGAACTTCATTGGCTACCATACCTATCCGACGTATGGAGGAACATCTGATAGAGACAATGATAGTAGACAAGGGCCAGAACCCACTGTCTGGATCGGGGTAGAAGAAGATGTCAATGCCGATGGTACGGTAAACTGGTCCTACCCTTCATCCTTTGCTCATAGTAACCGCCCCGGGGAGATGTGGGGGTTACCCGAATGGAGTACAGGGAATTACCTTGCTGGATCTGACCAAATATTCCCGCAAGATTTTTGGGGTTCAGATATTTTTGGAACGACCGCCATGCCTACTGATATTGAAAGTAGTAATGCCGTATTCAATAATATGGGACGGATGTTAGATAAAACGTTTGATTTTGCAAATGATATTGGGATCAAGACTGCATTGGGAACTGAAATCCCCATGGGACTTGAAGTGAAAGGAGCTGGGGCTGAGCCCGAGACCGCATACGATTGGATTCGTGTTATGCCACAAGAATTACAGGATAAGTTAAATATTACAGGCCCTTTGGATCCAACCTTGCCTTCAAAAGTGAAGCGCGTTTATAGGGGCATTTTTGATCGAATCATGAAAACCCATCATCTGGACTACTACTGGTTATGGTCATATGAGGTTTGGGGCATGTGGGAAGAGCTAACCAGTGCACAAAGAATTGCTTTTAGAAATGACCTAAAACTAGCCGTGGAAACCGCCGATGAAATGAATGTTCCCTTCACGCTTGGACACGCCGGTTGGATGATCGGGGATGGAGATGATCCTACCTTGTTTGACGATATTTTTCCGCCTGAAAGCCCATTTTACACGCTTTGGGATGAAGCACATTTGTTTGATAAATACCCATCTAGCAAACCAAGAGTAAAGTGGTCAGCAACCTGGACAGAAGAGGACTGGGGCTTGGTTCAACCTCAATTGGAAGTAGGTCGGGTTTATAATGATTTTAGAGCTTCTATAAACCGTAATGTTGATGGTCTAATTGCTAAGGGTTGGAGAACAAGAACCGTCGGCGCAACGACACACGCCATTAAAGATGCCTTATGGTGTTATGGATCTACTGGGTCTGAGGTTGATAAGGCTTTCCCTGAAGACAAAACAGCCTGGATCGAATCTGTCTATTTGGATTACGCCAATCGCTGGTTTGGTACTGAAGTAGGGTCAAGTGTGGCTAACATTCTCGCGCCTCTTGATGTGGTCAGCATGCCCAATGTCAGTAGATTTCCAGGGATCATCAATGAAGATTTTGAAGGCAACGAAGGAGATTTCTATTTTGTAGATCATTTAGAAGAGCTAGAGTCAGAGGTGGTAGGAACTGGTAACAAGAAAAGGTTTGACTATTTGCTAAAAACCTTCCAGTCCTATAAGATCAAAGGGGATTATGGTAAAGCACTTCGAGAGAGAAATATATCTCAAATGGCTGGCATATTTAACGAAATAATCAAACTTGATCTTGAAAGAATGGTGGATCTGGCTGATGTAGGAGAAATCATGATGAACAATGCATCAAGCTGGTACGGCGAAACTCAAGAATGGATTGGTGATGAAACAAATCTCGACAAAACATATTCGGGCTCTCCATTCGTCAAGGTAATGCCCGTCAGGACACAGGTGGTCCAGAATGAAGATCTCACACTCAAAATATTAGCCATGGATGCAGATGTTCCTACCCTGAAATATCGCGAACTAGGAGGCAGTGACTGGACCAGTATTCCAACTACTAATGTGGGCAGAAGTGTTTATTCAGCAACGATTCCGGCACAATTAAAAGATTTTGAATATTACCTGGAATCAGGAAATGTTGTATTTCCAGTAACAGCAACTTCTTCCTCCCCCATTTATCAAACAGTTATCGTCACTACTCCTGAAACAGACCCTAAACGTTATTCCATTTCAACATTTGCTAACAATGGATCAATCAGCCCAGATGGCGGTTATTTTGATGAAAACTCAAATGTTACATTAACAGCTACACCGGACCCCGAGTATGAATTTGTTAACTGGACAGGAGACATTAACGGTACCTCAAACCCACTCATTTTTAAGATCGACGGTGACAAAACAATTACGGCCAATTTTAGGGATCGTGTCATCACCCAAGTGGAGGATGAATCAAATCAAATTTCTGTCTACCCCAACCCTTCTGATATAGGCACCTTTACTGTGAGCCTTCAAAATTTGGAAGGTGCCGTGGAACTTCGTGTAACAGATATGAACGGAATAGTTGTCTTTCAGAGAAAAGCACTGACTCAACACGCTAATCAAGTCCAATTGCCTTTGAACGGTTTAACTAAGGGAACTTATGTCTTGACAGTAATTACCAAAGAAAAAGTCATTTACGAAAAAATTGTCTCCAAGTAACAACATTAGAATGAACATGAAATTTTAGTAACAATTGGCAAACACATTTAATAGTCTGTTCAAATATCATGCACTGCGATTTGTTTTGATTGGCATATCTTGTCTATCGCTCCAATTCAAGCTCAGACCATTGTTTATCCAAACGATGGATCGGCTAAAGAATTATTGGCCACCAATGCAGCCGTTGAAAGCAAATTGGCTCAAAGGAGGCAAGACAACGTTTCAGAAATGAGATTTGAAATGATTCAATTTGGTGAGGTGTCAGCGCACTTGAATGATGTGGAACAAGCGTGCGAATTGATGAAATTGCTTGGCTCCACATATTTGATTTCGGCATTTGTCTCTTATCGTGATCCAGTCAGGATATTCAACTTAGACATTACTAGTGAATTACCTGCATTGTTGACCTACATGCTCATTCAATTCACAAAAGACAACATCGTCCTACTACAGAAAGCTTGCACCAAATCAGAAATTTAAATCCACTTTTAAACTTGTTATCAGGGAACAGAATGAATCGTAGAACTCAGAAAAATCAAAATATTCATCGGTATAGACCAAAGAAACGAACAAAGAATAAAAACACTGTTTATAAAAATTTACGAAAAAGGATGAAAAGAAGCACTTATTTAACAGGATTTTTCCTGGTTTTTACATTGACGTTGAATGCTCAAAATGATGAGAAAGGACCAGTAAGAATTCATAATGGAACCGCGCTAACGGACTCGCGTGATGGAAATACATATAAGGTTGTAAAGATTGGTGATCAGATCTGGATGGCTGAAAACCTGAAGTACCTCCCAAATGTGGTGGGTCCAGAGACCGGTTCAAAAAGAAAACCTTTTTATTATGTACAGGGGTATGACGGAACGAAAGTCAGTGAGGCTATGGCCACAAGGAATTACGAGATTTACGGCGTTTTGTACAACTGGCCAGCTGCCATGAATGAAGCAAAAGGCAGCACAGCCAACCCGAGCGGCGTTCAGGGTGTATGCCCATGCGGCTGGCATCTACCAAGTGATGCTGAATGGACTCAGATGACAGATTATTTGAACATAAATGTGGCTGGCGGAAAACTGAAAGATACGAGCGCTAAGATCTGGAATAGCCCAAATACCGGAGCATCCAATGAAACGGGTTTTACAGCCCTTGCCGGTGGATATCGTAAAGAAGATGGGACATTTGTCAGTATGGGAGAAGATAGTGATTTCTGGAGCGCCTCGGAGCGTAATGGTACGTATGCCTGGTTTCGTAACATTCATTTCAATGATAACGATGTGGGCAGGAACAACTTCAGGAAAGAAATAGGATTTTCTGTTCGTTGTGTAAAGGACTAGTTAAAATCTAGTAATCGTTATTATTCATATTTCAACACAAATTCAGAAGTTGATGCTTTTGAGTCAAAGACGTATTTGCCATCAACTATTTCTGGTTCTACACTACTTTTTGTGACTTCAAAACTATTTTTATTGTCTTCTTTAGGAATTATAATTTCCACTTCCCAATCTGAATTCTCTTGTTCAACTCTTAAAGTCAATAATCCATCTGACTTAGTATAAAACACAGAAATGGCATTATCAGCTACTAATACATTTTCTAAAGATGCGTTATCCCAAGCGTCTGGCATTTGAGGCTTAATAACTACCTTTTTCTTTGCTGCTTGTGGATCAATACCAAAGAACTGATTCACTATAGGTACACCGTAAGCGTAGTTGTTGAAGGTTTGGTTCATCATACCAAAATCTGGAGAGACCTCATACATGCCACCCGGAAATGCATAACTAAATGTTTTGGTTACTCTTTTTATGTAATCTAATGCTTCGTTTGGGCGACCGTAATTGTTTTCAGATACAGCTTGAACACCTGCATTCATAGGCATAACTGCTGCTTCATAAGAAAAAGCAGAAGACCTTTGTAAGCTTTCATAGTCGGCATTTTCTCTGGTGTCTTTTTCGACTCCAGTACAATACATACCATAATGGTTGGAGTATTTTTGTGCAGTTTCAAGGGCTATTAGTGCTTTGTCTTCATCGGCAATGTTCATTTCCATTGGGGTATTCACCACGTATAAATGATAAACAGGGAAGGCTCTAATTTCACTAGATGGATTTTTTCGAATATATTTCCTTTTCTTATTGTGTTCTTCCACTGCCCAAGGTTGTTTTAAATCTTTTGCCCGTTCGATGGCACTTTTAATTGTTTTAAGCGCATGTTTATCTGTTGCTATAAAGTCTCCATAAGATTTGAATTCTTCAGACCAGAAAACGGAATTAATCTTTTCTTTTATCAAGTCTGCTTTAGTTTTATATTCTTCTGCTAGCTCATCTTCTTCTAATTCTGTAGCAATATTAGCCGCATCATCAAATGCCCGTTGCGTGTAAACAGCAACATCAATCATTTCGCCATCAAGTCCTTCGATCTCAGTCATCCCATAACCATCGGGGATTAAGTTTTTGTTATCATCCCGTTCGGTCATTAACCAATTTAAACCTTTCTTAACGTTTGGGAAATAGCGTTTTAGAAAATCTTTGTCGCCAGTCCACTTGTATAGCTCCCAAATTAAAGACACGAACTGAGGCGTTTCATTTACATTACCTTTGTTAAATACTGCGCCGTTAGTTGATATCTCATGTGCAATTCTGCCATTGCCATTGGTTACTTCCGAAATACTGTCTAGTAAACGAATGGTGGTATATGCCGTTTGAAACTGCCCAAAAGCCATATGACTTTTTAAGGCGTACTCACTGTCGCAACTAAACCACCAGGGATAATCCGGAAGACCTGCACAAATGCCTGAGCCAATCTCCGGAACCGTTCTAACCGACCAATCGCTGCTGTATTTTATCCACTCATAAGCTTCTTCAACCTCCTTATCGGGGACAGTAAGCTTTGACTTTTCATTCAATGCGATATAGCGGTCACGTTTAGCGATCAAATACGAATTTATGTGCTTTTGGAGGTCATCATAAGTGGTAAAGGCATCCTCTTCTGAGGTGTATGAACCAGCAATTATGTAATTGATAACCTGTGTTTCTCCTGCACTTAGTGAAATGGTATGTTCCATACTGTTTGAGGTAGAACTGTTCTCTTTTTGTTCTTCCGTAGCATGGGAACTTGCGGCGCCTTCCAGGTCTGTTCCAAAAAGGGTGTACCATTCATTCCGTTTATCTTTGACTTTCCAACGTTGTTTGCCGGTATCATAAGTAGCGCTATCTTTTCCATCTTCCATCTCTGTTCTATCGGCCAGCCAGGTAGGTTGAATGTCTGAGTGCCCGGTAAATTTCACCATTAGCTCGCGTTCTTCTCCCAGGTTTTTAATGAGGAGTTGTACCACTAAGCCCTGCTTGTTGTCAGGGACATATTGCCAGCGTTCAATTTCTAGTTTTTTATTTTCCCAGGAAAAGCTGTGCATATTGGCCACCGGAAAATTGGTGAATTTATCCGCATTGTTTAGCATAAAACTTTCTGATCCTTCCGTAATTTTAATATCAAAACCATCCATTAATTTAATGGGGTGGTTCCAAATGCCTCCCATTTCACCTTCAATGTGCCAACCCAAGTCCGGAAACGTTCCATCTTGATGGCCAACCATATAAACCCTGTTTCCTATAGTCGAGAACGGTGATTGTAAATATTCTTGTTTTCCCTCAATGCGTGGGCTATTCTTTAGTATGTCACTTAAATTTTGATTCGTATTCGATTGCACTCTTTGTTGACAACCTATGAGTAAGACTGAAATCAGGCTTAAGTTGAGTAGTATATGCATTATTATTAGCTATTTATTATTTGTTTTTGGCCTGCATGTATGAAATCGAACCAAGGGCATTACATATGAAATCAATGTTCTTACCACTGGCTATCATTTTGGCAATAATGAGATTTCAATGGATTTTTTTGATTTCAAATTTGTCCAAACAACCAGATCGGTACCGCTTGGTGTGGTTTCATAACCTACTCTTACATCTGTTGTAGATTCAATTGTTTTTCCGTCTACCTTCACCCCCACCCCTATCTTTCCCCAATTCTTGACAATGAACACCGGGTTGACAATGGAAACAGGAATTGCACCCTCTTCTGTTTCAAAACCTAGTTTGAATACTATTTTTTTGGAGCCATTATGATCTCCCGGGATGATATAGGCACGCTGTTCCTGACTGTAGATTGGCTGAGTGTATTCATTATCAAAACCCTTCATGATCAAACGAGGAAATACGACCCAAGACCTTTCCCATGAGGTCATCTCTTCAACCAGTTGATCATCCGTGACAAACCCGGATAGGTAAACCTGTTCAAGAATATTCTCTGTACGCCTAAAATGCCACCAATTAAGCGTATGCCCTAGTGAGGTAGAATACCCTTTTCCCTCATAGCCACCCCATGTCTGAAAAATAAATGGAAGGTCTCCTTCGGGAGGGTAATTTTCATTCTCGACCCCATAAGGCATGGAAATCGTGAATGGCTTGTACACCGACTTGGTATTGATCACTTTGATATTGGATTTAATGAATGCACCAAAGCTCTTGGGGTAGGGATTGTAAGAAAAGGTTTTACTCGTTCCATCTGAGTTGATGAGGGTAACAGGTGCTTCATCAATGTCATCAGTTGGAATGTGACCATCAAGGCCAAATACAAAGTCCTCTTGAAACTCATGCACCACCGAAGGCGGTATCTCTCTAACAGGTGACGCATTACCAAATGTCTCGTCTGTTACTGTAAGGCTTTGTGAAGCCAGACCAGTATAGATCCGTACATGTCGAGTATGCGTTCCATCCGGATAGATGTAATACCACTCATCTGTCCAATCGCCTTTGCCATATGGCGAGCCACTTGGAATATCAGAATGTGCGATATAACCATCCGGATCACAAATAGCCGACCTCCACCTTACAATGATCCTTGCAGGATTCTGACTTTCTATCCACATTCTGGAGTAGCGGGCATTTCTGTCCCAAAGAATCTCGCATGAGCTTGAGGCTTTTGGGTCATATGTCTCTGTCCATCCATTTGAGAAGTGGATATTATTCTCAGTGACCATACTGGGATAGCAGGGCATACTAAAGCGCATTTTTGTTGGTATAAGATCAAAATGAACTTCTATGGCCACTTTGCTTAACTCCCGAGGCACAGGCCAGCCTGGTTTATCCAAATATTTGACTACCGCCTTTTCTGGTCCTATGGCCATAAATTTATTTTCTTGTGCCAACGCATTCAGAGAAAGGAAAAGAATAAGGCCAAATGATATAAGTTTCTTCTTAGTCAAAACAAAAAGATTCTCCCGTTTATATTTATAATGCATATCTCCTGATATTACTTGTTGTATCCTTAAATTTCAACTTTTACTTTTTCGCCTTTTGCAGCATTAACTTCTACTGTTTTGTTCCCGAACACAATGGTTGTACTGTTGCCGTTTAAGGAAGTAATTGCAACGTTTGTGGGTTGCCCGTTTTCCCAATCTAAATCGACCAAAAAGCCACCTCTTGCCCTTGCACCCTTTATTGAACCCTTAGGCCAATCGATGGGGAGAGCCGGAAGCAACTCTATTTTTTCGGGTGTTGATTGCAACAACATATAAGTTACTACTGCCGGCAGCCCTCCGCTAATGTCGTGATTGAAAATAGCGCCCGGGTCGTGGTAGGATACCAAAGCAGGGTTCCAATATGAAGAACACATCCATTTTACAGATTCATAGGCATGTGAAATATCTTTCAAATGGGCCGCCGCTGTACCCAACTGCACCAATCCAAATGCCATTTCGGCACCACGGCCTTCCCTTCTGTATTTCATCCGGCTTTCAATGGCTTTTTCGGCTGCGTCTTTCAATTCGGGATTTTCAATAAACTCGGGGTCTAATCCGTCATATAGCATGTAAAAATGCGATGCATGACGGTGGGCATCATCGTTTTCAAAGCCCTCCCAAATCCATTCTTTCAATTCACCTTTACTGTCAATCGCATATTTGGGTAGGTTCTCTAATATTTCTTTGTATTCTGCAATTGCATTGTTCGAGATGTAACCTTGCTCCGCCAATGTTATCAAATTCCTTAAAAATTGCTTCATAGAAGCCACATCCATTGTAGCATTAATGGCAATTGGATGCTTTCCTACCGGGGCAATTTCTGGCGAATAAGAAGGAATAAAAATATACTCGCCATTATGCTTGTATATTATTTTACTTAGAAATGTATAGGCATCAAGCATAAAAGGAATTACCTGCGTTTTCAGGAATACCTCGTCACCGGTATACAGCCAATAATCGTAAAAGAAATGACAGGGCCATGTTGTTCCTGTCCACCAATATAAATGTGGAAATTCACCGATATAATGATAACAGCTTCCAAAGTCGCTTCCCCGCGATGGAACGAATATTCCATCAAGTCCATATAGCTCTTTGGCATTGTTCTTAAAATCGTCATGCCATGAAGTCATCATATTGAGATAAGCCATGGTAACTTCAGGGAAATTGGTATTCAAGCCCCCTGCTATACTTGAGGGTACATTGCCATTTAAGGTAAAATCGCCCGACCAAGCAGGCCACCATGTTCCACTCCATATACCCTGTAAGGCAGGTGGTATAGCACCTGTACTTGAAATATTATTGTAGCGACACGACTTCATTAACTGGACAAGCAGGTCGTTATTAAATTTTTCTGGAGTTGAAGAAGCCAACAATTCCTCAGCAGTAACGTCAAGTTGTGACCCTTTTCCCAAATTAAAATTGAATCGGTTAAACATTTCACCATGTACTTTGGCATGGGAATCAAGCAAGGTTTCATAATTAGGGGGGGGCGATTCTACTTTTGTCAAAAGCTTCGCTTTATCATCTGCCGGAAGTTCATGGAATAATTCTATGGAAGAAAGAATAAGAATTTCGTCTGCATCATTTATATGAATCCACCCGTTCTCAGCCCTTAAACTCCCTCCTTTTGGGATAATTTTTGATATAACGGTATATGCCTTTAACGAACCTTCCCATTTCATTTTAAACCTGGTAGTGTAGCTGAGCACATCATTATTGATAGTAACCTGAAAAGGTTCGACATAGTTAGCTGTATTGAACTCATCAAATTCATCCTCTTCTTCATCTTCAATAAACTTTTCGTCATCCTGTTCTTCCTGCTCCTCATCCTCGTTTTTATTTCCTCTAACTGCATTATCGCCCTTGACTGTATAATCATCCGGATTATTGCTCACTCCTGGTATAAACTCTTTGTCATCCACCTCATCAGGTAGTTGGTTAAACCTGAATTTGTAGTTCAACTCTGAATTGCTTGGGCTACCAATTTTTATTACTGCAACGTCATCCGTCCGTGACACGAATGCACTACGATGAATAATAGTTTCACCATCACTAAAAGCGACTTTTGTTTCGCCTGTTTCATAGTTGATGCTGCGAGCATATTCGGTTTGCTGAATTGGATTAAGGTTTTCAATCTCGATTTGACACGCAGGGATAAGCGGGTTGGTCCAAACCAAATCTTTGATACCGGCCTTTATGCCTTCTTCCATCATTATTTCACCTGCCTTTTCGTAATTTCCTTTTAAAATCAATTCTCTTGTTTCTGCCAATCTACTTCCGAGGTGAGGCGCTTTTGCAGGGGCATATTTGGGTAAAAATAATTTTTCATGACTCAATACAACCCTGTCTTTATTTACATTTCCGGGCATTAATGTGCCAATTGTTCCGTTACCGCTTATAAGCGATTCTTCCCATTTCGTGGGCATTAGCCTACTGATAAATCCATGCTTCGGATTTTCTATTTTTAAGGCCTCCGTAATTTTTTCGATTTCCGTTTTTTGTACTGCTTGACTACATGCTGTTAGGAACGCAACAAAAACCAGAACATACATCCTTTTTTTAATATCCATATTTATATAGGTCTTTATAGTACTTCAATTATTTTTTTCAGTTTAATATCTTGAGAGGAGGAGCCAATTTGGATTTCAAATTTTCCAGGCTCTATCGTCCAGTCTTTAGTTTTCTCGTCCCAAAAACTAAAATCTGTATTTGTTAAAGTAAAGCTTACTGTTTTGGCTTTTCCTTTGCCTAAACCAATGCGTTCGAAACCACGCAATTTTTTTATTGGCTGAATCACCGACGATTCAAGGTCTTTAACATATAGCTGCACTACTTCATCACCATCCCATTTTCCAGTGTTTTCAATCTTCAGTGAAAATGTAATTTTGTCATTTTTTTCACTATAATAACTGTTATTACTGGCTTTCAAATCTGAGTAATCGAATGTTGTATAACTTAAACCATAACCAAATGGATACTGCACTTCTTTTTCTAAAAACCAGTAAGTTCTTCCTTTGGTAATGTCGTAATCGCCTATATGAGGCAAATCGTTTTCCGACCTGTAATAGGTCACAGGAAGTTTTCCGCCAGGATTGTAATCACCAAATAAAACATCGGCAATGGCATGCCCTTGTTCCTGTCCGGCATACCAGGTTTCTACTATAGCTGGTAAATTTTCACTTTCCCAACCAAGGGTAATCTGGAAACCTTTTACCGTTACCAGAACAACATTTGGATTGACCTTGTGAATTTCTTTGATCAGTTTGGCCTGATAGCCCGGCCAATTTAAATTTTCAGCATCGGCCTCTTCGTTTGAAACAAAGCGGTTCGTACCCATAACCAGTACTACATAATCGACTTTTTTTGCCAGTTCCACTGCTCTTGCTATCAGCACTTCATCTTTTTCTTTTGTCTCATTAAGATATTCCTCGTAAAGCATTTTAAATTCAAGCTCTTCAAGCGCTGTGGCATAAATTTCTTCTTCGGTGCTGGCACCCCACTCTTCAGGGCTAAAATTGATTTTATCTTTTAACTGGATATTACAGCCTTTTTCGTAATGCACTTCTACATTTTTGCCTACTTTTTCCTTAATACCCTGCAAAACAGATATTCTGCGAGAAGGCGCACCGCTATAGGAGCCCAACACACAATTATCTGCATTAGGACCTATTACGGCTAGTGATTTAATACCCTTTGACAGAGGAAGCATATTGTCATTTTTTAGGAGTACTATCCCTTCTCGTGCAGCCTGCAGCGCTAATTCCTGATGTTCTTTACTTTCAATAACATCAGCAGAAATATTCGAATAAGGCATTTCTTCTTTCGGCGCAAATAAGCCTAGTTTATATCTTACCAAGAATAATCTTTTTACCGCAGTGTCAATCTCATCTTCACTTATCAAGCCTTTTTTCACTGCATCCAACAATGCATCTTCATAAACAAGCCCACAATTAAGTTCGCAACCTGCTTTAACGGCCAGCACTGAAGCTTGCTGAGCTGTTTCTACATATTCATGATTTTTATATATATCCATTATTGCTCCACAGTCTGACACAACATAACCTTGAAACCCCCATTCATTTCGTAGTACCGTTGTTAACAGCCATTCATTCCCACAGGCTGGCACACCATTTACACGATTGTAAGCACACATGGTTGAAAATGCGCCACCCTCCTGGAAACATGCTTTGTAGGCCGGAAAATAATATTCGCGCAACCATCTTTCTTCGACATCAGAAGAGCCATCGTGACGATTGTATTCAGAATTGTTGGCGACAAAATGCTTTGGTGATGCTACGGTTTTCAAATATTTAGGATGTTCTCCCTGCAATCCCTTAACGAATGCAACCGCAATTTTAGACATCAGGTAGGGATCTTCGCTATAAGCTTCGTCGTTGCGCCCCCATCGAGGATCACGTAAAACATTAATGTTTGGACTCCAGAAAGATATGTCCATTTCTCCCTGATTATAGAAAGCCCGCGCTTCATCAGAGATAGCCGTTGTGACTTCTTTCATCAAATCAGGATTCCAACTACTTCCCATGGCTATGGATTGTGGGAATGAAGTTGCTTGCATTAATCTTCCACCTTGAGCTTCGGCCAGACCATGTAGCGCTTCACCCTGATAAGTAAAAGCCGGAACACCCAGGCGCTCAATTGCAGGAGCATTGGCCTCCATTTGTTTCACTTTTTCTTCAAGCGTAAGGCGTGAAACCAAATCGTCAACTCGTTCCTGAAAATCCAGATTAGGATTGAGATAAACAGGTTGCTGGCTACAAGCAAAATTGCATGTCAGCGTTAGAAACAGGATGTATAAAAAGCTATTCTTCATGACAAATAATTTCAGATTCTAGTTTGTTCAGGTATAATTTCAAATTTTGTTGTGTCTCTTGATTCATTGTCAAACCCTAAAATTGGGTTTGTGCAATTGGGGCCTGCTGCCCTAAAACCTTTTTCTTGAACCAGGAGTTCTGGCAAAGGATAAGAATAAGGCTGCACGAGAGATGCATCTTTTTTAGTTATTTTTAGAAGGTCTTTCATACTAATTCATTAACCTCTTAAACTTCTCCGGAAATTCACTGGTCAATCCTGCTTCTCTAACATCAATTGACTTTATACCCATTTTATGAGCAGGTGATTCTGGTTTCAGGCGAAAGTCTCCGTTTTTCCAATCAACAAACATCGGATCTGCGTAGAGGCCGTTTTTCCCATGCCCTACTTCCCTTAACCCTTCGAGTGGCACATCTATGCTATTTGGAGCTTCAAGGTTGTAATACAGATTGTGATCGACATTACCCTTACTCATATCACCAAAGTAGTAATACTGTTCAAGAAGTTCATCGATAAATACTCCTCTTGGTTCAAATATGTAAAAGTACTGGTCTCCGCCTGGGTGAAAGAATATGTTGCGCTCAATTCTTGTCCCATCAATTAGTCTTCTGCCAATAATCATATAATTATTAGGCGTAACGTCAACAATAACATTATTAATCCAATAGTTCTCATGTTTTGCCAGACCACCGCAAAAGGTATTCGTTCGGAAGATGACATTTTCTGCGATCATGGTACCACGTTGATAATCGTCTATGCGAATGGTGCTGTGTAGCCCATGGTTGTATATATCATGAAGATAATTGCGGCGTATAATATTGCCTTCGCCTGCTCCTGATATATTAAGCGCAGAACCATCTTTCATAATTTCTCCTACACGGTATATATCATTGTATTCGACAATATTATTACGAGTATGTAAATAAGGTGTGATTTCTGGCCAATCTAGAACCTCTATTTTATTCCAAGGCATTAATTTGGCTCTGTTTGTTACCGCTGCGGAATCTTTTATTTCATACCAGCGAATAGATGGGGCATTTTCTCTAAAAGGAGGATGAGCGTGTTTTAAAAACTCATCATCAGGGTCAAAAAACTGCGGACGAACACCAGTAACGCAAATCCCTTTTCGAGGCATATTATGAATGGTATTATGAGCAATATGATTTTCACCACTTTGCCACATAACAATACCATGTGAATGCCAATAAATTTCACCATTATGATGAATATGATTATTAATCACCTCGTTACCATTATTCACATCCTTTGTCCCGGGGCCGTAACCTATCAACAAAATTCCAGCACCGCCAAGGTGATTAATTTCATTGTTGTAGATTTTGTTTTTTTGACAATGTAGATCTAAACGAATTGCAGAGCCACCACTATTATAAAACTTGCATGCTTCTACTACACAATTTTCTGCACCTCTTAGGCGTAGTAATGCATCGCCTTTGTCAATCATTTCCCAATCGTGTTGTATAGATTTGTCTTTAATCTTTACTTTACCTCTGTCTGCTTGAGTAAATGTTAGATCTTTGAAAATAAGACCTTGTACAGGTTTGTCTATTGGACCATTGTAGTCTATATCGCCATCAACTCGAATAAGTTCAGTTAGGCTAGGGGCATAAATAGTTTCACTAGGTTGGTCGCCATAAGGCCAGAGGTAAAGTTTCCCTTTTTTGCTGTCTAACACCCATTCTCCTGGTTGATCAAGTGCTTCTAGGGTATTTTCAATCCATACAGCCTGTTCTCCTTCTTTTATGGCTTGGGGTCTTTTATTAGTAACTGTTAATAGTTTACCATAATTATGGATATCTGTTTTTGCCACGAGGTTAGCAGTGTCTACAGATTCCAAACCTAGAATTGTGATGGTGAAACCCATATGGCGTACAATAAGCTCTACGTCTTCGAGATTAGACCACTTTTTTATTGTGCCTTCTTCGAATTTAAATTCCCTGTGAGGATTTTTTATAGACCTATGAGGGCCTTCTACCGAATATGCCATAGATCGGGATCGAGGTAGTCTTTTATTGCTATCGTAGAGTGTTCGGAAGGAGCCAAGTCCTTTTGGCACATCTGCAATCCAGACTTTTGCTTTTGCTAGCTCGGGCAGATCTATTAGCGTATCCTGAGGACGAGTGAACCCTCTTTCTGTATATTCCTTCCAGCCTTCTATTTTTACACCTGAGCTTAAAATGGCCTCTTCGGCAGGGTAAGAGGCATATGTTATCGTGTGATTATCAGCTGCTGCATCTTCTAATCCGAAAACTACAGTTTCGTTTAAAAAGTATGTTCCTCCTCGGATAAGTATTTTATAATTCTTATGGCTATAACTTTCCTTTAATTCTCGTACTTCGTCACGGGCTTTTTCTATTGTCGCAAAAGGTCCATCGGTTTTATTCGCGTTTGGCTGGGCAAGTTTGCCTGACCATTCATCATTACCGTTGGTAGCTACATAAAAATCGGCGTGATCTAGTGTTTGAATAGTCTCTGTACATGACATCAAAAGCGAGATGAAGCAACAAAGTATTAAAACTGTTATATTTTTCACGATTTTTTTGTTATAAATAAAATATAGCCCCCCTTTCACAGGTGCTTTTTCTCTAGGTTATCAAAAAACCTCTTCTAATTGCTCATTAACGCTAGTAAATAAAAAATTGAGTATGATCAATCATCGTACTAAACCTTGCGTTAATCCTCTTCTTTGTATACAGAATCCATCCTTTTCCAGAAAACGGATAGTGCCAGCTCTGCACACATAATGTAAGAACAAGTGCGAATAATAGTGACAGATGTTTCGTAGTGATTTTCATAACATCAAGACTTAGATATAGTTGCAGAATGTATTTATTTCAATATTGCCAATCTTTTCAATTACATTATGACACAATCATTCAGATTTCAAGGATTGAAATAAACCTGCTCCATTTCAGCCCAACCATCATAACCTTCCAATGGAATTTGCATTGGATCACATACTTTTAACCATTCGATATTTCGAGGTTCTTTCGCCAATTTTGTCATATCTCCTTCAAAATCATTTCCAACGTATTCGTAGTAGCCAAACTCATAATAGTTTCCATCATCCAACTTTTGGAGAAAAATAGAAAAATTGCTCATATTATACTTTGTAAGCAGGTCTCTAACCCCAGGATTGCCAGGTGAATGAATCCTTTTATATTCCTCGATCTGATCTTCATGTATTTTGATTACCATTCCGATTCTTTTGGTTACCTTTTTTTCAGCGACTTTCAATTCGACACTTTCTCCTTCAGACCTCTTCTCTGGTACATTGCAACTCACTCCGATAATCATGATACTAATGGTGCAAACGACTAAGACTGTATTTCTCATCCTTTTTGATTTTGTAAATTAAAGTGTTGAAACCTGTTTATTGAATACTTAAATTGACTTTTGAAGATTCTTTTATGTTCACTCAGATTGCCAATGACTTGGAGCCATCTGTATTTTGTTCCCTCCATAGTCACCCAATCGTCCTTATATCATTTGCTCAAACTAAAGCTCACCTGTTCTTCTGACTTATAGTTAACATAAACAACAAGATTTCTTGAACCATCTGTGTCTCTGGCAATACCTTGCCTAACATGTTTCGCTGATAGTTCCAGGTTATCCTTCTGCACTACCGCTAGTTGTTTAGAATTCCAGTTTTTCACTACAAAACAAAGATTCTCTATAGGACTCTTGGGTGAAGCAGCAATTGAAAAATCTAATTTATTACTTACATCGCTTAATGCAAATAGATAAGCACGTTGGGCTTTGTCATATTCACCTCCTGATGCACCAATTAAGCCTTTTACCTTTGGAGCATCCAGCCACGATTTGGCCAAAGGTCTTAACTCCATTGCTGATTTATTGGACATGCCTTCCATCATCACTCTTTCTGCCCAGTTTTTTCCTTTTTGATGATCTCCTTTGAACATCAAGTGCGTATAGCCATTACTCGATCCTCTATCTGGTTTGAATGCTCGGGTCCCGTCTGTTGGAAGCTGTCCAAGAGGCCAATGAGTATACACGACCATATTCGAATAGGGGGCAGTCATGCCATCAGCATCACCATAGCACTCCCCACCTCGAAAATCTCCAATTGTAAAAGGTTTAAAATCAGACCGGTAATTGACCACCTGGATTTTTAGTGGACGTTTCTCCCAATCCGTCTCTAGTCTTGCTGGAATATTATCAACTGGATCAAGTTCACTATCACTCCAATTATAGGATTTAGTCACCCCATAATCGTCAAAAAAGACTGTTTCTCCGTACACATCCGAAATGTTATCCGGAGTCTGTCCAGGCCCCATAACACCGATTGATTCTTGCCATTCATGACCACTTGGATCATCCCCTGACCAGTGAACCATGCGCTTACACGCCACACCATCGGGATAGATGTAATAGTACCAGTCACTCCAATCCCCCCAACCTATTTGCTCATCATAGTTCTGCTGCGTACCGTTAATTTGGACTTGTGCATATCTCCAGTGAATGACCTTTCTCGCTGGCGTATTTTCGATAATCCTAACATGAGATCTCAGAGATTGCTTGTCGCTCATAGGTTCTCCCCAAGAGCCACCAGGGTCCCATGATTCGTTGAATTGGTTATTGTACCATTGATTTTCCGCATTGACTACCTGCGGAACGTAACTCATTCCACGCCAGAAAATGAATCTTGTTGGAAGGTCTTCAAATTCGACAACAACATCTGCATGATCTCCAAACCTTGAAAGGTTGTCCCAGGTCTCATAATACTTTAGACTGGTATAGTTTGCGGTAAACTCACCGGTTGATGGACCAACAGGTAATACTCTTTTTTCTAAATCTGGATTATCTGCAAAGTCAGAACTAGGCTTAAACAGTTCATATTCTGATTTAATTTTATCTGAAGACAGAATATCATCATACACTTTGACTTCATCAATCAATCCGTCAAAACCAAAAAGAACCGGCAAATGGCATTCTTCACAATCCGAACGAACTGGATCTCCTGGTATCTGTTTATGGTTATTGAAACCTATCAACAAATTCTCCTCTGAGGACTGAAAAGGTCCTTCTACTAGCTGATTTGCAACCTCCTTACCATCTATATAGATTCTGATCACACCTTCTTCTATAGATGCTGCTACATGAGTCCATTTACGTAGTGGTAATTCCATCTCCGTAGAAACCTCATTCCACTTTTGAGCTTTCATTCTTAAGGTAAGCTTTCCTGAAGGACCAACTCCGAAATAGAACCCAGAATTGCCATGGTCTGTTTGCTGAATAATTGGAGCCCAGTTGAAAGGATATGCGCCGAGAGCGACCCAGGCTTCTACAGTAAACTCATTAATATCAGCAAGTAGATCACCTGTCAACTCAACTTTGGATACGTACCCATCGAAGGCAAGACATGTTCTTGAAACTCCTTTTTTCCAGTATGATTTATGCCCTTCAATTGATGCCTTGCTGCCAGATATAGACTCTGAGGTCTTATCCCCAACACCTTCATCAAATTTTAAATGCATTACCGGTGTAAGTGAAGCTTCCTTTAACGGATTGCCCTGTACCGGTGTATGCATATTGCTCGCCGTCGTAGGAGTTGCAGTTTCACCCTCCTGTATTCCTTCTAATGTCAACCTAAAAGTCTGATTGATTATATTGAGGTCATTCAACCATACATCAACATCGTCACTACCTTGCTTTATGGATCTTGCAACCTGCCCGTCCGGCTGAATGGTATAGTATTCATCTACAAAATTCAGATGCTCTACCTCTTTCTTGGGATTACCAGCTTTGAAATGAGGTAAATATCTCCAATGAATAACAATTTCTTTGTCATCCGAAGAAATAACCCGTGCAAAAGAAAATGAATTTGTAGCATCGGGACGATCCGCTGGTCCATCTCCCGAGCGTGCAATCATCTCCTTAACATTCCATTTTCCGTTTTTGGTTTCCCAATAAGGCAAATAGCTCTTACCTCTCCAGAATACCAATTGACCTGCGCCCATCTTCACTACTATATCAGGATGTTCAGTGTTTCTTGACATAGCCTCCCATACCTCTCCTTTGTTTATTTCTGTATAGTAGGCATAGAATTCTTGCGCGCTAACTCTCGAACATAAGCATGTGAATAAGAATAATAGTGCATATCTATACCCTAAAAGGTTTTTAATATTTCTCATAGTGTGATCATATCCGTGCGACATTTGTAAATCGTTCAACTAGCTTAATGTGGCTTCTTAGCTTTATATCCTCTGAAGAAACACCTACCTGAATCTCAAACTCTCCAGGTTCAATACTCCAATCCTTATCAGTCTCTTTCCAATACTGAAAATCCTTCTGTGATAAGTTAAAAGTCAGCGTTTTGGATTCTCCAGGTTTAAGAGAAACTCTTTTGAATCGTTTAAGTCGCTTTTTAGGCTGAATCACCTCAGATTCAATATCCCTTATATAAAGCTGAACGACTTCATCGCCAGCTACATCTCCAGTATTCTGAATAGTTACCCTAGCTGAAAAATCAATATCTTGAGACATAGTCAAGCTACTTGTAGACAACTCAAGATTTTCAAGGTCAAAACTGGTGTAACTAAGTCCATATCCAAAAGGATAGATCACGGGCTTATCAAAAAACCAGTAGGTTCTTCCCTTTGTGATGTCATAATCTCCAATATGGGGTAAATCATCTTCAGATAAGTACCAAGTCACCGGTAGTTTACCACCAGGGTTATAATCTCCAAACAAAACATCTGCTATAGCGCTACCCTGTGCCTGACCAGCATACCAAGTTTCAATGATCGCTGGAATGTTTTCTACTTCCCAATCCATTGTGATTTGAAATCCATTTACCAAAACCAAAACAACATTGGGATTAACCGCCATCACTTTTTGCATAAGCTCACGCTGGCGTCCGGGCCAATCCAGTGATTCTGCATCGGATTCTTCATTGGAAACAAATCGGTTAGTTCCCATGACCATCACCACCTTATCAACTTTGGCAGCTAAAGCTAATGCACTAGCAATTCGCTCTTCATCATCATAGGCAAATTCTTCTTCCAGCTCTGCTTTCATCATTTCATATTCTTCTCTTTCTGTATCTTCGACATACTTACCCCATGCTTCAAGTTCCTTGAACATCGATTCGTCCTTTATGATGGTAGCACAACCTTTGTCATAAAAGATTTCTATCTCATTACCCAACTTGGCCTTAAGGCCTTCATAAACAGATGTGGTATAAGAAGGTTTTCCGCTGTAAGCCCCGAGGACTACCTTATTCGCATTAGGACCGATAACCGCCAGTGATTCAATGTCTATTGAAAGTGGCAAAAAGTCATCCTTATTTTTTAACAAAATCACAGATTCTCTGGCAGCTTGAAGTGCCAGATTTTGATGTTTTTCGCTTTCAATATTCTCCCTGCCCAAAGTTCGATATGGACGTCTATCTTCTGGATCGAGATCTCCGAGAAGAATCCTCCCTTTAATCACATTCACCAATCTATCATCTAAATCCTCTTCCCTCAGATAGCCTTCTTCAATAGCCTTCATAAGATATTTTGAGTAGAGTTCCTGCTCGTCTCCCCCTCCTTCGCACTCTAAATCCATTCCAGCTTTAATTGCTTCAGCCACTGCCTGAACCTGATCATCCGTGGATTGATGCTGATGAAAAATATCGCTTATCGCACCGCAGTCAGAAACAACATAGCCCTCAAAGCCCCATTCATTGCGCAATACCTGTGTCAACAGCCATTCATTCGAACATGCAGGCACCTCGTTTACCCTATTGTAGGCACACATCGTTGAGAATGCGCCACCTTCCTGAAAGGCCGCCTTGAAGGCAGGGAAATAATACTCTCTAAGCCATCTTTCGGAAACATCTGATGAGCCATCGTGGCGATTATACTCACTATTATTAGCCACGAAGTGCTTGGGCGCTACTATGGACTTAAGATAATTCGGATCATCTCCCTGCATGCCCCGTGTAAATGCCACCGCCATTCTGGACATCAAGTAGGGATCTTCGCTGTAGGCTTCGTCATTCCGTCCCCATCTTGGATCACGGAGCACATTGATGTTTGGGCTCCAGAATGTAAGGTCCATTTCCCCAAGATTATGATAAGCCCTGGCTTCATCAGAAATGGCCGTTGCCACCTCTTTCATCAATTTGGGATTCCAGGTACTACCCATAGCGATGGATTGTGGAAAAGAAGTGGCTTCCATCAAACGACCATGTGCTGCCTCGGCTAGGCCATGCAACGCCTCGGCCTGATAGTTATAGGATGAAAGTCCAAGCCTGTCAATAGCCGGAGCATAACTACCCAGTTGTAGAATTTTTTCCTGAACAGTCATCTCACTTATCAGGTCAAGAGCCCTAACCTCAGTAGGCAATTGTACGTCTTGATATTTTGGTTGGTTTTCATTACACGAAAACACAAGCCATAGCGTGAGAACGGAATAGGTAATTCTAATCATGATTATCTGGTTTAATGAATTACTTTTCGTTTGAATTAATGTCTATTTTGAAAGTAAATGCCTGATCACAAGTCAAGGGATTTGAAATTTGCCACATACTTTCTAAACTTTATTTAGTAAGATTACTGCATTTTTGGCACAAATCCTCACAATTTATCTCAAAAGTTTCTTGACTGCTTTTCCTTGTTAGTTTAATAGCAGTTTTTCCACTCATTTAATATTCCAAGATCCTTGATATTTGCTTGTTATCGCACCTCTGCCTTAATTCAATGTATAAAAAATCAACTTAACGTTTTTTTTGCATTAATGAATTATGAATCTCCTTGTGCTCCAGTTGCCATCCTTCCCCCATCTGAAGAAATATAGACCTGATTCAAATTCTGTAATATCAATTCTTAGAATTTTGGAATCGATTATGTTATTTTCAAATATCACTTCTCCGGATGTTGAAATGATTACCGCATTAACTTTCGATAGATCTACAGGCCATTCCACCGTCAGCCAACGATCTTGGACAGGGTTAGGATATATGATAATATCGCTCAAAGTAAATCTTTCATTCGCTAGTAAAATATCGCCTGAGAAAAACCTTTCAGCTAATTCGAATGCCCTATTACCAACTACCTCCCCTATTAATCGTCCTGGAATATCGTCTGCTGGCGGATGAATACCTCCCCAAATTCGAGAAAGGCTGCATTGATCAGAAGCATCCTTATACTTTGCCCATTGCAAAGTCACATCAACGCTGGGGCCGTCTTCAAAGACAAGAAATTCATTCTTTTTGGCAATGAATTCACCCATACCACCAGGAAAATACTCATCTCCAGTCAGGCGCGTCAGAACCTCCGCCGCAGCCCTTGAATAGGTTGAGTGTCCCGACACGTAACCAGCAAAGGGAGGTGTGACAAAACTTGGTCTTTGATAGGGCCACCAATTTTCGGCAAGAATCCATCCAACCCCTGCGACATCTGTTTCAGGAGCATCAATGTAATCCGGCCCTCTCCAGGTATAAAGCTTAATCTTACCAACATGTTCATCATTTTCTCCTGCCAACGGATCTCCAGAACTTATCACTTCAATGAATCCGTCAATGAGTGGAACACCTTCTTGGTGATAATTCGTTTCATTTATATCAGAAGATTGTCCTTGATCAGCCATAAACCGAATCGCTGAGATCGGCCTAATATAATCATACCAGCCTTTAATACTCCACGCTGATATAGCCGCGTCGTGCATAGCTCCACCCAAGACAAAATACGACTTTACATCCCATTCCAAATCATTAAGTCTTTCTCCCTGTCCAGCAAATTGCTTTTTAACCAAAGAATGATCATTGACATAATTAAGGATGGTAAACCAGTGTCCCGGAGGCGTTTCTGAGTCAGGTCCATCAGCCCAAAACTCCGCCAACACCCTTGCATAATCCCCCCTAGGCACAAGCTGAGATTCATAAGGTTGGCCTGTGACCGGATTCATATTGTAACCTGTACTGATATCCCCTCCTTCCTTCACATTGTAGAAATCCCTTAAGCCTTCAATCGTACGTGGATAGGACTGGATGTTCCCGATTGTGGCGGGCGAAATATCCCACATTACACTATCTCCAGGATCAAGATTACTGCCCCAAATGGCAACAAGAGAATGCCCCCATTGATACTCATCATCCATACTTGCTCCTTCTCCTCTTATATAAGGCGGTGGTCCAGGATCAAGAAAAACATGATATTCGTAATCATCACGATAATAAGTTGTTTTATCAGAGTCATTTAATGCAAAAGTGTTCACATTGCCCCATTCTGGACTCAAAAACTCGACAATATTATCAACCTCATTTCCTGCCTGATCGATAGAGTTAATCAAAAAGAGAGGTTGCCAAAGGTTGGGATTATTAATATTCTGCGAACCAGACTCACTCGGAATCAAGGAATTATTCGATGGAAAATAGTTTTGATTTTTATAATCCCCAATTTCATTTGATCCATCTTGGAGCCCATAAGAAATGATTTGCGAAGCAATATAGTTACCTAATGCAGCCGGATCGCCACTTCCATAATCTTCAGATATATGTTCCGGATCATATCCCAAGGAGTTCATGAGGGAATCAAAATAGTTTATGGAAAAAACCTTTCCAGGAGCATCTCTAAAGCGATACGAAAACAACCTGTATGCGGCATAACTGATGGTTTTTTCTCTGGCGGACTCTAAGTCTTCGGGAAGATCTATTCCTTCAAATTCAACCATGAAATTATTTATGTTTCTTCCCAATAAATATGGTTGAGCTACATCATCATAAACAGCCCAAGCATCGTACATTGCAATTCCTCCATGGAAAAGGTTTCTGGCATGAACTGTTGGTCTGGCAAAATCGTTGCGAATGGCAAACAACAAAGCTTCGTTCCACTTTCTTGCAACAGAATGCTCATTGGTTACTTGAGCACGTCCAACAAAAGCAAATCCTAAAGTAAATAATGCATGAAAAAAGAATACCTTTCCCACTGTTTTTGTTCTTATAAGACAAAAGGCCTTTTGAAAAGGCCTTTTGAATGTGTTACGACAAAATTAAAACTCAACACTAAACTTGATGACATTTGACATAGTCTTAGTATCCTGGATTCTGAATCAAATTCGGATTCAAATCCAATTCTACTTGTGGAATTGAAAATAATTCATGTTGCCCTACTACAAATCCCTCAAAATCGGAATCATTAGGAATACTTGCTGGACCGTAATCCCCCCATCTCTTGAGGTCATACCATCGAACACCCTCAGCACATAATTCTGTCGCCCTTTCGTGCTTTAGGCGCGTTAGAAACTGTTCTGCTGCCATCCCGGGCATAGTACTTGATAGCGGATGCATGTTCGCCCTGGCTCTCACTTGATCTACATATGCATAAGCTTCTGTTGTGTTTCCTGCGTCATTAAGAACCTCTGCATAAAGTAACAATATATCAGCGTACCTGATGTACACATAGTCTGTACCAAAATCTGTGTCTAATGCCTCACCGTTAGGATTGTTGGCCACATCTGCCTGCTCCGAAAATTTGTACCACATGGTTGTATAATCATCATCGTACACCTCGGTATTATCTAACCACCACAGATGTGTCTGTCCATAGAACAAACGATCCGTTCCGTCCCAGAAGAGGGTTGCATTCATCCTCACGTCTTGCTCACCATTGTTGTCCAGTTCGGATGTGAATAATTGTTCCGGATAGTTTGATGCATGATGATCACCCCATAATCCCAGTGCTTCAGCAAAACCATTAGCCAAGAATGTGTTTGTTTGATCAGTTTCACTGGCAGGTCCATCATGCAAGTAATTGATTACAAACACCGCCTCAGGATTCACAGAATTCATTTCAATAAAATTCTCCTCAAAATCGGTGTTCAATCTATATTCATTAGAATCAATTATCGCCTTTAGTAGAGGCTCTGCTGAGGCATTATCACCCTGCTGCATATATACTTTTGCCAACAATGCCTGTGCAGCCCCTTTTGATGCGCGACCATAATTCGCTGGAGAAATAGATACGGGCAAATCTGTAATAGCTTCTGTAAGCAAAATTTCCGTTAGTGTCCAAAGTTCTCCCGCTTCGGCTCTTCTCGGAACATCTCCTGGATTCTGAATTCTATCTACGTAGGCGATATGATCACCAAACCCGGTAAGTAAACGAAAGTACCCTAATGCCACCAAAAACTTAGCCTCTGCTACAATTCGAGGGACACCTGCTCCTGAAACGCTACCCGCTCTATCAATGACCTGAAAACCACGACCGATTAAATCGTATCCCTGTCTCCACTCGTTTTCGAAAAGATTCAGATTCCCCCACTGAAAACTTTCAAAGCGACTCCAAATCCCTTTGTAACTGCCCAAATCGGACATCAATAACAATCTTCCTCGTTGATCAGAGGTTTGCAATGCATCGTAAGCTGCAATTACACCCGCGTATAAATCGTTCTCAGTTTTCCAAAAACTTGCCTCTGTTGGCTGATTGGGATCTACTAAATCCAGATCAGCACAGGAAACAAAAACAAAGATTCCGGCAAGAAGTATTATTTTGTTTATTATAAGTCTCATGACAATTATTTTTTTTGTTTCTAAAATGTTAAACTTAGTCCACCCGTTACAGTTCTTAGGTTAGGATAGCCTACCTGGTCTACACCAGGCTCAAAAACACCACCTTCAAATTCCGGATCCCAACCTCTATACTTGGTAATGGTGAAGAGGTTTTGAGCACTCACAAATACTCTAAGTGCTTCTACCTTCTTCCAAGGGATCGTATACCCAATCTGGATATTCTTTAATCTCAAATAGTCTGCACTTTCCAGCCATCTTGTACTTGCTAGCTGGTTACCATCACCACCTCCGGCAATAACCCTTGGCTCCGTACCAGATCCATCAATATAAGGATCAAAGTCAACCGGGTAATTGGATTGGGCGTCGCTAACTAAATCAGCGTATAATTGATTATATCCGTCCCTACCAGCAACACCTTGGAAAAAGATTGTGAAATCAAAATTCTTATAATAAGCCTCAAAATTCAAACCAAATTGAACGGCAGGGATAGGGTTCGCATCAACAACTATGCGGTCGTCGGCGTTAATTTGCCCATCTGGTTGTCCAGTTAAATTTCCTTCATCATCTCTACCGTTCGCATCACGATGCTTAGCATCTCCGACCTCCGGTGCAATTCCTACTACCGTAAAGCCAGGAGGCAGATTATCAATGTCCTCCTGTGAATAAATACCTAGGTAGTCATATATAAAGAATTGTCCCAAAGGGGTTCCTATTCTTGAGATGGAGTTTTGTCCAATGAATTCAGGCACACCGAATGGCAATGACACTACTTCATTACGGGTGTTAAACGCATTTGCCGAAACTCGAAACTTAAAATCTCCAGTCATCTTTGCATAGTTCAACTGAACCTCCCACCCATTACTCTTCATAGTGACTGCGTTTATCGCTGGATCCTCTCCTCCTCCGGGGCCAACAGTCATTGGCAAAGGCACTCCAGTTATTAAATCTTCTAGATTGCGAAAGTAATAGTCAGCAATCAACTCAAACTTTCCTTCCCAAAGGCTCAAATCCAGACCTATATTAGTTTCTTTTAGTACTTCCCAACTAATATTTGGACTAACTACAGGCCCTCTTGTGGCCCCTATAACGCTGATACTTGATGGACCAAGATTGTAATTAACTCCATCCGATGCCGTACTACGTATACGTGCCTGGTAGGCATAATTACCTACACTCGAGTTACCATTGATACCATAACCTCCTCTGAATTTCAAAAAAGAAATTACAGGGACTTTAAAAAACGATTCTTCCGACAATATCCATCCTGCAGATATTGATGGAAATGTGCCCCATCGATTGTCCTCACTAAATTTAGAAGAACCATCATGTCGGATAATTGCAGTAACGTTATATCTATCTGCAAAATTATATGTCAATCTACCTAAGTAGGATCGAATAGCCGATTCGTATTCACTACCCCCAGAGGTAATATCATTCGGAGACGCTTTGGTCGCATCGATCTGAAAAAAATCATTTTGATCTTCAAATCCACCTCTAATATTCGTGGATTGGATTGAGCCACTAAACGTTTGTTCTGTAATTGCTGCCATAGCCGTGAAGGCATGATCTCCGATTTCCTTGCTATAAGTGACTCGGTTTTCCCACAATATTTCCTGATCCTGATACCTTGACTCTTCCAAACCTGAAAGATGAGCCACGCGGGATATTTGTCCATTTTTCCACCATCTCTTGTCGTAACCAGAGGTTGCGTTCACACCAAAATTAAACCTGTATTCCAGACCATCGATGATCTCGTAATTAAGGAATAAATTACCCAAGATACTCGTAGAATTCCCCTTGTTCTTGTAGAGATCTCTAAGTCCTATAGGGTTAACAACAAACGTCCCATTGTCTGCAGCTGTACCATGACCGTAACCGCTTAACTTCGTCTCATCATACACCGGAATGGTAGGAATCATATTTGTAGCGGCGTAAAGCATACCATCCTCAATGCCACTTGTAGTCGTTCTGCCAATAGTCAAATTCTCTCCAATAGTCAAGCCTTTGAATAACTCAAACTCCGTGTTCAACCTTGCAGATAATCTTTCAAAAAGAGGCCCCTGAATAGTTCCTTCCTGATACGCATTGTTCAACGAGAAGTACACCTTATTATTCGCTCCTCCAGCAGAAATACTCATGTTAATGTCCTGAATAACCGCCTGTTCATTGAATACTTCTTCTTGCCAGTCAGTATTGATACCTGTCAGATTGTCCGCTGAAGAATATCGTGGTGCACCCGCATTATCTGCAGCCGAATTCGCTACTCTAGCCCACTGAACATTGTTCATCAAGTCCAATTTGTTTGCAATCTGCTGAAAACCTGCATTGACAGAAAGATTTATGACAGGCTTGCCCCGTACACCTCTCTTCGTGGTAATTACGACAACACCATTAGCCGCCCGGGAACCATAAATGGCACTTGATGCTGCATCTTTCAATATCTGAATAGATTCAACGTCATTCGGGTTAAGATTGGGGCTATCATCGGTCAATACTCCATCTATCACATATAGAGGATTATTGCCACCAAAAAATGAAGAACCCCTAATCTTGATCTCTCCGATTTGTCCAGGCTCACCTCCAGTAGATACTGTAACCCCCGCCACACGACCTTGAAGCCGGTCGGTAACGTTCAGGAACTGAGATTTGTTCATTTCATCGACATCTACAATAGCTACAGCACCCGTAATGTCCATCTTTCGCTGAGATCCGTATCCTGTAACGACCACTTCTTGAAGTTGAGTAATATCTAAATCCAGAATTATATCTATCTTCGATTGACTACCTACCACAACCTCCTGCATTTGATATCCAACGAAACTGAACACCAGGGTAGCATCTTCTGGTACTGACAATGTGTAGTTGCCTTCTAAGTCCGTTGTAGTTCCTGAATTAGCACCTTTTATTACGATGGTCACGCCTGGTATCTCTTCTCCATCGCTGCCTGTCACCTTACCATTTATTGTATTCTGAGCCAATGCGCTCCAAGTCACAATAAACATGCTTAGAATAAAAAGAATATATTGTTTTTTCATTGTTTTAAATTTTTTAGTTTTTTGGAGTTGATCACTTTAAACCAACTACTACATTGTCAATGGTCATAGTGCCTGTTCCCTCAATTTCTATGTAGAACTCCAGTAGGTTACTAAGATCCATGCTACCACTTAAGGAAGATAAATCAATTTCTACGGTACCAGAACTACCCAGTTCAATCGTTGGGGCATTTGCCAATGCACTCAGATTATCCGCAAAACCTTCGTAGGTGTTATCCATGATTTCTACATACAACTGATCAGCCGTAACAATGGAATTAGAATAATCGAACCTAATGACAGGATTAGCAGAGATATCAAGTGTCGGATCAAATTCGAGGAAGAAACGTCCTTCATCTGTAAATTCTGCCTGTCCTCCAAAAACAGTCATTGAGCCGTAAGAATCAATGACACTTACACCTTCTACGGGATAACTCTCATCCACAGCAGTACCATCATCCACTTCAAAATCTATGATAAACAGTGGCTCGAGTGGAGGAGCTAACTCAATGTTATCAATGGTCATAGTGCCTGTTCCCTCAATTTCTATGTAGAACTCCAGTAGGTTACTAAGATCCATGCTACCACTTAAGGAAGATAAATCAATTTCTACGGTACCAGAACTACCCAGTTCAATCGTTGGGGCATTTGCCAATGCACTCAGATTATCCGCAAAACCTTCGTAGGTGTTATCCATGATTTCTACATACAACTGATCAGCCGTAACAATGGAATTAGAATAATCGAACCTAATGACAGGATTAGCAGAGATATCAAGTGTCGGATCAAATTCGAGGAAGAAACGTCCTTCATCTGTAAATTCTGCCTGTCCTCCAAAAACAGTCATTGTGCCGTAAGAATCTATTAAACTTACACCTTCTAAGGGATAATTCTCATCCACAGCAGTACCATCCGGCACATCAAAGTCGATATAGAAAAGTGCCTTTGGCCCTTCTGCAGGAGCTTCGATTACTTCCACTTCGAAAGTGAAAGCAATGTCATTTCCTTCATTACCGTCAGATGCATCTACAGAAATTGTAGAAGTCCCAAGTGCTACTCCTTCAGTAAATGTAATAAGTGAACCATTGGTCGCTACAGTAACTATACTTTCATCACTACTGGAAACCAGATAACTTATCGGGTCGTTCTCCAAATCAGAAACGTATCGCGCTAAATCTAAATCCTCCGACTCAAATCCTTGAATGTATTCAATTGTACCTATTTCGCGATCAAGTGTTGGTGGATTGTTGACTATCGGCACCACTCTAAATTCCTCCTCAAAGGATTCCCTACATGAGAAAACGAGTAGCATCATAAGTGCCATAAATAAACTCGTTACAAGCAAACTTTTTTTCATACTATTATAATTTAGTTTGATATTCCATCTTAATTGCAATAAAGATAAGTAATTTTTTCTTTCTAACTATTCTTTAGTTACTTTTTAATGAAGTTTTTCCATATTTCCGAGAAACTTTGACAAAAGTCATCAGAAAAAAATATGCTTTTTATAATTCTTTATAATTAACAATAATTATGTTATTAACGTTTAATCAAAATTCCGCTATAAACACTATTGCTTCCATGCAACTGATAAAAATACAATCCAGCTTCAAGAGTGATGGTTGGCACAATAAAGGGTTCTGCTGCAGGTAAAGCGCTTTCCTGATGAATAAGTTGGCCTGTGAGTGAATAAAGGCTAAAAGTTGATGATACATCCGTCCACACCTCGAGATAATTATTAAAAGGATTAGGAAATACTTTAATTGATAATTCAGTGCTAGAAGTAGAAAGAGGTCCTATGTCACCTGCGGACTCTAGTGTGCCCTCCTTCAAGCGGATCACCTGGTTAGCTGCTATATCCCTTATCAATTCCTTTTTCCCATCCGGCCAGGTGACTTCAATCAAATTTATAAATTCATGGTCTGCTAATCCAAAATGAACAGGCTTTAAACTTTGTCCAAGAAGATTTGTTCCAGTGTGATATCGAAAGTAGCTTTTTCCACCACACTCTATCCGCACAACGCTTCCAATCGCGTCCCGATTGCTAGTTGTCCCTTCGAGCCAAATCTGTATCCAATTAGACTTGTTTCCGATTTCGACGGTTTTATTCTGAATCAACTGAGAATGAGCATCCTGATTCGCTATAACCAAATCCAGATCGCCGTCCTGATCATAATCTAGAGTTTCAAGCCCCTTCCCCATTTCCAAATTATCAAGGCCTGACGCGGCTGATGCATCACTATAAATTTCATCGACATTGAGAAACAACTTGTTTCGATCACCCTTCGCGTAGAAAGTATTCTTGCCATTCACTACGTACATGTCTTCATCCATGTCGTGCTCGACATCAAAAAATCGAATACCCCACCCGGTACCCGTATTGTCTATTCCTAACTCACGAGATCTATTTGAAAATGATCCATCTCCATTATTTACAAAAAATGCATTAGGATAAAAATAGTAGATGTTGGTGACATAAATATCAAAATGACCATCAAGGTTGTAGTCTCCTACATCCACACCCATTCCATCCCCTATATCTGACAACCCCACCTGTTGGGTGATTTCCTCAAAACGATCGTTCCCAAGGTTTCTAAAAAAGTTGTTCGCACCAGCATCATTGATAACATATAGGTCAAGTAGTCCGTCCCCATCTACATCCATTGGCAATGCCGTAAAGGTCCGTCCCGCATCATTTAGCCGTGAAGCAATGCTAATATCTTCAAAGCTACCATTGCCTTGGTTCTTATATAGCACGTTCTCTTTGATCCAATTACTGACATATAAATCGAGATCTCCGTCCTGGTCATAATCCCACCAAAGACCATTCGCACTATAACATGCATAACACCCCGCTACTCCCTTTTCCTCCGTAACATTTTCAAATGTGCCGTTACCATTGTTATGCCAGAGTTGATTATAACCATAAACTGTAAGGTACAAATCCGGATAACCATCATTATCATAATCTCCCCAACTGGCTCCCATTTTCGAGCCCTCAGTACCTGTTCGTGGTTTCTCCTGAATATAATAGAGCTTAGCATCAAATGTAACATCTACAAAGCCTTCCGGATCGTTTCTCAACAGACGACTCCATGAAAGCGGGTCATCCGTATGAAACACTTTACCAGAAACCAAAAAAATATCTAAATCACCATCCAAATCGTAATCCGCAACGGAAACCCCCGTGGATTCAGTAAGTATTGACTCTGTTTCAAATGAATCTACGAAACTAAAAACCTGTCCAGCCGATTCACGTGCTAAACCAAGCAATATAAAAACCAAAACAAAGTCTAACCTCGTCATTGTCCTATATACTTTTCTAAAACAGCATTCATCTAAATAATCGAATCCAAATACGAAACAACCATAAGATTAAATGAAATTGTGTTCATCGAACCAAAAATTTATAAATAGTGGTTGATGTAAATTTCTCCCCAGGACGCAAAATCACCGATGGAAAATGTGCTTTGTTTGGTGAATCTGGAAAGTGTTGTGTTTCCAAACAAAAGCCATTCCGATAGCCATAGGCAATGTCGTATTTTCCAATTATTCCACCATCTAAAAAATTACCGGAATAAAACTGTACACCAGGTTCAGTGGAATAGGTATTAAGCACCCGACCTGTGACCGGTTCATAGACTGTCGCTATGCACGAAAGGTTGTCCCTTTCTTTATTAATTACGAAATTATGATCGTAACCCAATCCCAACTTTAATTGGTTGTGCGCATCATTGATCCTAGCGCCAATTTTAGTTGGTCCAAGAAAATCGAATGGAGTTTCCCGAACACTCAAAATCTCTCCGGTCGCAATGAGTCCTTCACTTATGGGCGTATACCAGGGTGCGTTAATCGTTAGTTCATGATCCAAAATCGATGATTCACCACCATCTTTGAGATTAAAATAACTGTGATTGGTAAGATTCAAAACTGTGGGTTCAGAAGTAGAAGCTTCATAAGCTATTCTGAGTTGATTGGTGTGACCAAGAGAATACCTCACCGTCACCTCTAGGTCACCTGGATAACCTTCTTCCCCGTCCTTACTTAAATATTTCAGTAGAATCGCAACTTCATCTGCCCCCTCCACGATCGAGGCTTCCCATACTTGCTTATCAAAGCCTTTTATTCCCCCATGCAACCCGTTACCAATGTCATTCTTTGGTACTTGTATCTTTTTCCCATTAATTGGGAATGTGCCGCCACCAATTCTATTGGCAAAACGTCCGGCAATGCACCCGAAATAATCACTTCTTTCTTCGTAGTCCTGAATATTATCATGACCAAGTACCACATCACCGATTTTACCCTCCCTATCAGGAACCAATACTTTGGTAATCGTGGCGCCATAATTAATGATGCTCACGGTCATATTATTTTTGTTCCTCATCTCGAAACAGGTGACTTCCTCTCCTCCACTGGTCGTTCCAAAATGCCTTTGCGAGACAAGCAAGTCACTTTTGGCCTGATAAACATCCATATTTATTACTTCTGTACGCGAAGTATGATCAAGATTTCCATTCTATTTCCTAATGATATCAATGGTGAGATCTTCATCGCTGTCATGTCGTATCCAGATGATCATGTCGATGGATTCAAGGGTATGCTTAAAACCAACCCTCAAATCTTTAGACTCCTTCCTAATCGCACCATTGACTTTGATTTCTGCCTCATCATCGCCCCAGTTTTTAATAACAAAAGCTGGATTGACAATAGGTGATTTCTCACTAGCATTCAACGTAAACGAAATCAACTCGCTATCCATATCGATATGATAGGCTTTCTCATCTGCCCTGTATACTGCAGACCCTTCTTCTCCATTCAGATTGATTTTAGCAGGATAAGACCAGCCCCGATTCATACGAACAACATCATTGATATTACCATTGGTCATGCCGCAAAGCATGATTTTGGTCATCGATCGGTCATCCGACTCATATTCATTCCAAAACCAATGACTCAATGAAGCATGAGCGGCTCTGTCTGAAAAATTTGCGTATCTCCCATCAGTGGGCCGCGGTGCCACAGGCCAGTGATTCCACCATGGAAAAACACTTACCTCTCGCCGTATTTCCCCAGCGTAAACATCCATATAATTGATATCTTGTGCTCTGATTGCCGAGAAAGGCTTGTATTCTGACTTGGTATTCACTAGCTGAGCACTTTTGTTTTCGGGCTCTTTCGGATTTCCCGGGGGCGTTTCTTTCTCCCACGAAAGTACGTTTATATCTCCATCAATATTGGCAAGCGTCAATGCATCATATTCGAGTAAATCTTCCGGCCTTTGACCTGGGGCCAATACCATCATACTTTCTTGCCATTCGTGCTCAGCATTGGGTGCATTGCTTAACAACTTGTCACGCCTTACAGCAGACATGTCCGGATAGATAAAGTAGGTCTCATTTGTCCAATCTCCCCAGCCTGTTTCCGGATCTTCAAAGGCAAAAGTTCCGAGAACATCAACCAGGGCATATCTCCACTGGACAACCACTCGAGCATCATTACTTTCCACAATTTTAACCGAGGAGTATTTGGTCTTCTTGTCAGACATAGGCTCACAACTTCCGTGGTCATTCCAACCCTCATTAAATCCATTATTGAAATGAATCCCATTTTCTGTCACCCAACTCGGTATGTAACTCGTTCCCCGCCAGAAAACAAACTTGCAATCTGATTCATCAAACTGTACCACAATATCCGCATTATCACCGACTGCCCATGGCGCATCCCATCCTGGATAATAACTCAAAGTAGTGTTTACCGCTCTGAAAACCCCCGGAGATTTAGGACCCGATGGAAGTTTGCGCTCAGGCAACTCAGGTTTTTCCAACGGAATGTTCTCTTTGTAATTCTTGCTGATAACTTTTGCATTAATCACCTGATCATAAAGTTTCAGCTCATCGATAATACCATCAATGTATGTATATGATTTCCCTGTACCTTCAGGTCGAATGGTGCCAGTAGGCCGCATGGGTACACGACTTTTCCCTATCAGGATACTCACAGGTTCATGGTACTCAATGGTACCGAAATCCCCAACGAAATTCCTATTCCCTTTTAACTCGCCATTAAGATAAATGGACATCCCAGTTTCAGAAGAATAACTGGCGACCACATGCGTCCATTCATTTAGTTTTATTCTATCATCGACAATCAGTGTTTCTGTTTTTCCATCTAAGGTCGCCACCATCAGTACCGGCCGCCCCCATGCATCTATCTCGAGACTGTAGCCCTCTGCTGATCCTTCATCCACAGGCCTTCGGTGGCTCCAGAGGGGACACACATTTTTCGGATAAGCCCCTAATGCAACCCATGTTTCAATTGTAAAATTTCCGTCCACAATTTCAGGAATTGACCTTATTAATTCCTCATCTTCTTCCTCTTCACTGTATCCCTCCATCATACTGATATACGCAGTGTAGCCATCCAAAAGGAGCGCCTTCCCAGACACCCCGTTTACTTCCTTATAGTACTTCCCCTCCAGGTCATACACCATGCCACTTTGAACATCTTGAACATAACCAAATACTTCCTTGGGAATATAGGTTTCACCGCGTACCATATCCACAACCTTTCTTTCTACTCTAATATTATCGAAATCGAAATGTGCAATTGGTTTCTGAGCCATCAGAAAATGAGTGACAAGCAAACAAACTAGGAATATTTTAATCTTCATTTTTTTATTATTTTCAAATCAGTAAAGTCATGTTCTAATATTACATAGTAAAGATTCACAACAAGAGTGAATGCTTTCAAATCGTCACATCACTTATATTTCTTTCTAATGTTACAAAAGTATTTACGTATTACCAAATTTATTAACAATACTCATACATATATGATATATTTTAGCCTAATTAAATCGAGAAATCAATCTTTCTAAGAATGAACCATTAAGTTCGGTTTAATAAATTGAACTTAAGAGAGATCATTAGCCAGGTATGACATTTTCGTGTAATTGTAATACCTCAGCTATAACCAATGAAAATGCTCCCATTAGAGTCGCATCATCATTGAATGACGAGGGATGAAGAGCTAGTTTACTTTCCGATTGCATTAAACCTAAACCCTTTAAATTCTGTTCAAGTTTATCAAAGAAAAAGTTTCCATTTTTCGCTAATCCTCCGCTAATCACAATGGCGGACGGATCAAATAATTTAATTAGTGTATCTAACCCAATCGCGAAGAACCACATGGCATTATCAATTATCTCATTCGCCAATTGATCTCCTTTTATAGCTGCTTCAAATACACACTTTGCAGATATATCTATCAATTCTCCACCAGCTTCCTTCAGGATTAAATGATCAGGCCCCATCTTTTCAACCTGAAATTTCGCAATTTCCGCAATTCCCGAACCAGAGGACAACGCTTCTAAACAGCCTTTAATTCCATCCTTTCCAACAAACTGACTATTTCTGTCCACAACAATGTGTCCGAGTTCACCTGCATATCCATTGCTCCCAAAATAGCGAACACCATTTATGATTATACCTGCACCAATTCCATATCCGGCATTGACACTGATGAAATTCTTGTGCCTTTTTCCAATTCCATAAAGCAATTCACCCAGTGCTGTTACCCTAGAAACGTTATCATAAAAAATGGGGAGGTTAAAGTGTTTTTTCAACTCATCCATCAAATCAACCTGTCTCCACTTGAACATGGGAGAATACTCAATCAGCCCATTTTCACCATTGATTAGCCCCGCAACCGCAACACCCATTCCCAATATTTTTTTCTCATCAAGCTTAGATCTCGAAATGAGCCTAGAAACAAGGTCTCCTAACTGGGCAATTACTTTTTCAAAGCCACCAGCCCGATCAGTGGGTGTTTCAATCTCAGTTATGAAATCGCCATCAAGATTAGATATCCCGGCCCGGATGTTTGTCGACCCTAGATCGATCCCAATAACATAGTTACTATCACCTTTAAAAGTGATCATCTTGGGAGGCCTTCCTCCTGTCGAATCACCATCGCCAACCAGTGAAACAAGACTATTCTTTATAAGGCTATCAACGATTCTCGTTACAGTTGGAGCACTTAAGTGCAATTGTTTGACTATGGCTGCCCTTGAAGTCTGACCGGATTCCCTGATCAGTCGTAAGACTTCAATTTTATTCAGGCGATTTATATAACTGGCATTTTTTTTTTGATCTTGCATATCAATCTTTAATTCTTAGAGCTGACGAATATTTACAACCCACATAATGGTCACTATTTTGCTACGTTGATTCACACTTCAATCACCAAGCAACACAAACTCCTAACATCCGATTTGCATCTCGTCCAAACTCATATTTTCACTTCAATCGAGTCAAATATAGACAATTATCGATAACTTTATAATATAATATAATAAAGATTTCAACACAACGAATATTTTTCTTTTATATAATTGTCCTAATTACATACTATATGCATTTTTAAATTCAAATCACACTATTATTCCTCGTTATCAATAATGTTTCAGCAATTTATAAAGTCCAAAATAATTCCTATGATGTACTTGAAAAATATCCGTAAGTTAATCTTACTTTCATTAATCCCCTACTTTGGCTGTTCTGAAGGGGTGGCGAATCAACCATCAGTCCCATCATCAAAGAATTTACAAAGGATTTCTCAAGTTTCGAATATCAAGCGTGTAGGTATGGTGATCAAGCTACGCAAAGACATGATAGAAGAATACAAACGACTCCATTCCGATGACAACAAAGGAGTGAGGGACTTACTCACAAAGTATAATTTGAGGAATTTTTCAATCTTTCTTCATCAGTTGGAAGACGGGAATTATTACGAATTCGGATACTATGAATATATAGGAAACGACTTTCCCGGGGACATGAGCAAACTTGCCTGTGAACCACGAAACAAAGCCTGGCTGGAAGTTTGTGATCCAATGCAAATCGCACTGGAAGGTCACGAAGGATGGGCGGAGATGGAACAGGTTTATTTTAATCCCTGATCAGGATTGATGAGTTTATTCTTGAATTCCAATGGTGACACGTGATGTGCGTTCCCATACCATCCATAGTATTGTCCTGATTTGCCCATTGACCTTCCTACTATTTTCTATGTGCGTATTACCAAACTGCGTATTGTCGGCCAAACTGCCACCCTACTGAAATCCTTATTATTGATCACAAGAGTTGAATGGACAACTGGACGATCCTTCGAAACATTAATTAGAACAAACTTCACCACGAAAAAGATGGAGACAAATGCAGAAATCGAATAAAAACCATAAGCAAGAGATAGACCTATTGTGTTCAGTAATATCGGAAAGGTTAGCGTGATGCCAAAATTAGCGAGCCACTGGCCCAGACCAGACACTGCCAATCCGGATCCCCGAATTTGATTAGGGAACATCTCTCCCAACATTACCCACATGACTGGGCCCCATGAAAAATTAAAAAACATCACATAAGCATTGGCCGATACTAAGGCGAGAAGACCCATTGAATTACTGAGTATCAGCGTGCTATTAACCGATAAAACGCTTGTTGAGAAGGCATAAACGACCAATGTCAAAGTTATGACCATGCCAAGGGAACCTATGATCAGCAGAGGTTTTCGACCAACCTTATCTATAAGAAGTAACGAGATAACCACAGCATCTAAGCTCAATTCACCTGAAACAACATTAATAAGCAAGGCATCGACCTCATCAAAACCAATGGCTTGCCAGAGGACCGCTCCGCAATAGAAAACAAGGTTTATTCCGACCAATTGTTGAAAAACGGCGAGGCCGATACCTACTCACACGATTGGCCTGATCCTTCCCGCGGTTTTATCATATAAATCAGATATCCTGGGCTTATGGTGATCTACAGCTAGTGAATCATCTATCTCTTTTAGCTTGGCTTCTGCAATCAGTACCCCATAAAGTTTTGTCAAAACCGTCAAAGCCTTTTCCTTTTTTTTGCCTGGTGACAAGAAATCTCGGGGATTGTGGAATAAACAAAAGTAATATTAAAAAAGTAGTGGCCGGGATAAGTTCTACCCAAAACATCCACCGCCAGGTTTCGAAATTTAACCAAAGTATATTCTCTGCAGATCCTGAAATTCCTGCAAGTAAATAGTTACTCAAGAATGAAATAAACAACCCCAGGATGATGGCAATTTGTTGAATCGTAGCTAGAGACCCCCTGTATCTGGCCGGAGCAATTTCACTTATATAGGCGGGCGCCATGACGGAAGCTGCTCCAACAGCCAGCCTTCCCAAAATCCTGAAAACTATGAACTGGGTTGATGATATAACAATCCCGGATCCCTACGAGACAATAAAAAGAACCGCGGAAATAATCAGCATGGAACGTCGACCATATGAATCTGCCAATCTGCCTGCAAAAATACTCCCATAGCACATCCTAATAGCATGGAAGCCACATTGAATCAGCTCCCAATATCGTCTGCTTTAAAAGCTACTTGCAATCCCTTTACAGTGCCGTTAATGACCCCGCTATCAAACCCGAAAAGAAAACCACCTAGCGTTGCTACAAGAGTAATAAGTATAATATAGAGTTTGTTCGAATTATTCAAGACTTAGATGTATTGGTTTATAATGTTTTCTAATATTCTTACCTTTCTCTTTACTTTCTAAAGGTAAGTAATTTTTTTGGCAAACATGAAATATTTTATTATAAATAAACTATCTTTATTATAATATGTTATTAAGTCTGCTTAGAAGATTAAAGTTGCTTAGTAAGTAATATAGATAATTTAGAAGACAGAAATGGATTAAGAATCTGATATTCCTGTAATAATTCCATTTTTAATAACTATATTTTAAAAAGTTATTAAAAAATATATTTCAAATAATAAGAAAGAGATAAAATATGAAGAAGCGAACAAGGTGACCGATGTTCCGCTGTTAATTAAAATTTACGCCATCATATACAATTGAATAAATATGAGAACTGAACCCATTGACTTAGTCATCATAGTGTTTTTTTTAGTAGGCATTACGCTGATGGGCATTTTACAGATGCGCAAGAGCCGAAAGACCAGTGATATTTTTTTCCTGGCTGGTAGAGATCTCAAATGGCCTCTCATCGCGCTCTCACTAGTTCGACATACAAATAAGCTTTACAACAGAAAAATAAAAATATAAAATGGAATTGAATATTGCACCATTAGATCTGATCATAGTCTTACTTTATCTAGTTGGTATAGTGATCATTGGAATCATGTCTACCAGACGCCAGAAAATGAATAGTGAGAATTATTTCCTTGCAGGTAGGGGACTTGGGTGGATGTCCATAGGAGCAGCTCTATTTGCCTCTAATATCTCTACCATCCATCTTACAGGCTTGGCTGCTGACGGTTACCAACTTGGTTTAGTCGCGGGCAACTATGAATGGATGGCCTCATTCACATTGATCTTGCTTGCTGTCGTTTTTGCACCCTTCTACTTTCGAACCAAAATTTCAACACTTCCAGAGTTTTTGGAAAAACGATTTGATTCGAGATCGAGGACATTTCTTGCTTTTATGGCAATCATTGGAGCCTTATTCATACATATTGGGATCAGTTTATATGCGGGAGCAATCGTCTTTCAGAACTTTTTCGGACTCAATGTCTATGTCTCGATTTTAGTCATATCTGTCATCACGACCATTTATACCGTGGCGGGCGGACTCAAGGCAGTAGTAGTCACAGAGAATGTCCAGACTGTAATTTTAATAGCAGGGTCTTGTATCCTCACGGGATTGGCAATTGTGGCGGTTCAGGACACGGGAATTACCAGTATAGAAGAATTGAAATTGGCACTTAAGCCCGACCAATTGAAGATGCTGCACTCAGCAGACTCAGATATAGGGCGAAATAAAGGGTATACATGGTATGCGTTTTTTCTAGGATATCCTGTATTAGGCATTTGGTATTGGTGTACGGATCAAACTATAGTGCAGCGCGTATTAGGAGCCAAAACGGAAAGAGATGCACAGCTAGGGCCTTTGTTTGCAGGTGTTTTAAAAATTCTACCAGCATTTATTATTATTCTACCTGGTACATTGGCCTATGTCTTGTTCAAAGATCAAATAGTCAACCCCAATGATACCTTACCAGTCCTTATCAACGAATTACTTCCGGTGGGTCTGAAAGGGGTTTTTGCAGCAGCCTTGCTAGCTGCTCTGATGAGTACCATCGCTGCTGCATTGAATAGTTGTTCATCCCTAGTAGCAGTGGATATTCTCCAAAGACTGAAACCTGATGTTTCTGATGAGCAGATGGTGAAAGCAGGCAGATACACCGCTGTAGTGGTCATGATACTAGCCATTTTGTGGTCCACCCAAGGGGGGAAATTCGATAGCATTTTTCAAGCCATCAACGACATGGCAGCGGCGATAGCCCCACCGATATCTGCAGTTTTTCTATTAGGGATTTTTTGGAGACGGGGAACGAAGGAGGCGGCTTTTTATACATTAATGTCTGGTTTTGTTATAGGAGTTGGCCTTTTTATGCTTGACTTTGAGGCGATCAGTGGAGCCAAATATATCACCAACGGATTGGGAATACACTTCTTGATGCGCAGCTGGTGGGTATTCTGTCTGTGTTGCGTGCTCTTTATTGGGATTAGTTATTTAACTCCCGCACCTGATCAGGCACAAGTTGCTCAACTAACCTGGAATGGTCCGAAGGAAATATTTAAAGGTAGAATAGTTCGATGGAATGATACTAGAGTTATGGCAGGTGCTCTCTTGTGTTTCATGGTGATCCTATATTTAATATTTGGTTGATGCCAATAGAGGAGAAAAAAAATAAATGACAGTATTAAAATCAAAAAATATGAGACAAGCAATAATGACAAAACCAGGCAGCATTGAGTTCAATGATGTGGCTGTCCCTGGGAAATTGGCTCCGAATGAAGTTTTATTAAAAATTCAAAAAATAGGTGTATGTGGTAGTGATATCCATGTATTTCATGGTGAGCACCCTGCTACTCCTTACCCGGTAGTGCAGGGACACGAATATTCAGCCACTATTGAAGCCGTTGGAGAAGCTGTAACCAAAGCAAAACCAGGGCAGAAAGCTACTGCAAGACCGCAGTTGGTATGCGGATCGTGCGGTCCTTGTAAAAAAGGTCAATACAATGCCTGTCAGGAATTGAAGGTCCAAGGCTTTCAGGCGCCGGGCACAGCTCAGGAATTCTTTGTGGTGCCGGAAGAACGATTGGTGGTCTTACCAGATGCCCTTACACTTGATCAAGGAGCCATGGTGGAACCTGCAGCCGTTGGCGCACATTCAACCAGTAGAACTTCTGGAATTGAAGGCAAAAATGTGGTTGTATCCGGTGCCGGAACCATCGGTAATCTTGTGGCTCAATTTGCCAAAGTGAGAGGAGCAAAAAATGTACTGATTACAGATATAAGCGATCATAGGCTTGATATTGCAAAACAATGCGGAATTGATGGCACACTCAATGTGATGACAACACCGTTCGAAGAAGGAGTGATGGATTTTTTTGGAGAAGAGGGATTTCAAATCGGACTGGAAGCGGCTGGTGTACAACCTTCTCTGGATGCACTGATGGCTAATGTAGAAAAAGGGGGCGATGTAGTGATTCTTGGTGTTTATGCCAACAATCCAACAGTCAACATGTTTTATTTAGGTGAGCATGAGCTTAATGTTTTTGGATCTATGATGTATCGGCATGAGGATTATCTCGATGCGGTAGATATGATTGCCAGTGGGAAAATCAAATTGGAACCTTTGATGTCCAAACATTTTCCATTCGAAGGGTTTCTCGATGCCTATAAATATATCGAGGAACAAGGCGATAAGACCATGAAAGTAATCATTGACTTATAGTTTTAAGAATCACAAAATATGCAGAACGTAATTGGCATCGGTGAGCTGTTGTGGGATATCCTGCCAGAAGGTAAAAAGCTGGGGGGAGCGCCGTGCAACTTTGTTTATCATGCGCAGCAACAAGGTGCCAATGGGTTGGCACTAAGTGCGGTAGGTAAGGATAGTCTGGGCAAGGAAATTATGGAGGTTCTCAAACAAAAGAATCTCTCTACAGCCTTGATTCAAGTTAACGTTAAGCCTACCAGCACTGTAGATGTCACACTAAATTTAGACGGTGTTCCAGAGTACCACATTCATGAAAATGTGGCCTGGGATTATATCAGTTTCAATGATGCCATAGCACAAAGGGTAGCAGAGGCAGACATCATTTGTTTTGGGAGTTTGGCACAACGAAGTAGCACTTCACGCCAGTCTCTAGAGAAAATATTAAGCAGATGTAAGAAGGATACTCTTGTTGTCTATGATATCAACCTTCGCCAATCTTACTATAGTAGAGAGATTATCGAAAAGTCACTGCAGTTATGCAATGTCTTGAAACTCAACGAAGACGAATTGCCTGTTGTGAGTGAATTATTGAAACTGTCTTCTCCGGATGATGAAGCGCAAATCATAGAGCTTATCAAAAAGTACCACCTTCAGCTAGTGGCGTTCACAAGGGGATCTGAAGGTAGTTTACTAGTAACTCCCACGGAGAAAAGCGAGATACCAACGCCCAAAGTTAAGGTGAAAGATACAGTCGGTGCCGGAGACTCGTTCACTGCTGCCATGATGGTAGGATTTGCCAATGGACAATCCCTTCATGAGCTGCATCAAAAAGCGGTTGAAATATCGGCATTTGTATGCACCTCGGATGGTGCTATGCCTGATTACAAGTAAAAATTATTTAAAGCGAAAAAAATGGATTTGATAAATATGAATATAGAGCCGATTGACCCAAATAAGGTGACTCAATTGAAATTGGCTGATGGCACATTAATGCCACAGGCTGCGATGGGAACATTTCATTCAGACAATCCGGACCTGGAAGACGCAATGGAAGATATCATCGTTGAAGCTATCCGTTTGGGGTACAGACATATTGATTGTGCGACAGCCTATCAAAATGAAGAGGTAGTAGGTCGTGCAATTGCAAGAGCTATTGATACTGATATGGTAAAGAGAGAAGAGCTCTTTGTACTTTCAAAGCTCTGGAACAAAAACATGAAACCGAAAGAGGTGATTCCTGCTTTAGAGGAATCCTTACAAAAATTGGGTGTGGAGTACCTCGACATGTACGTGGTACACTGGCCCTGGCCTAACTTTCATGAGCCTGGTTCGGCCGGCGATGCAGTCAATGACCATGCAGTACCTTACATCCATGAAGACTTCATGAAGGTCTGGGACAAAATGACTGAACTCAAAAAGAGTGGGAAGGTGAAGAATATTGGAACTTCAAATCAGACTCAAAAGACCATGGAGTTGTTGTTGAGAGACACTGATCACTTCAATCGCCCTACCTACAATCAAATGGAGCTGCATCCATTGTTTCAGCAACAAGACTTAGTTAAATATTTAATTGATAACCAGGTAGTGCCTGCCGGTTATATGTCTTTAGGATCACCGCGGAGACCCGGTCGTGACAGATTTGCTGAACATCAAGCGGATATGCAGCACGCAGTAATCCAGCAAGTAGCCGAGGAAACTGGCATGACGCCTCCAGAAGTTTGTTTGTTTTGGGCTCACCAGAGGGAGAACAATTGTGTAGGTTATGTAGCCATGGCAGAAAGATCAGATTGGATCAAATCTAATCTTTCTTCTGCTACAAAGAATGCGCTGAGCGAAGCACAATTTACGCTGATCAATGGCGACAATACAGATAAAAATCCAGGCATCAACACCAACAATCGCTTGATATGGGGTCAGGTGTTTTTCTGGCCGGAAGCAAAATATCTAGGACATGCAAGGGATATACTCTGGAATGATACTCAAATCTTTGAAACTATGATCGATTATGATCATTTCCGGAAGTCTGCAAGGGATTTTTATAATACTTGGAAAGAGAGAGCAGTTGATATGCCATTATAAACTAATTGATCAAAAAGGACATACTTGGCTGCCTTTACTAAATAACAATGTGCGCTGCACATTACAAGATAAATTCATAATATGGCGTCCCAAATTTGGGAATTGGTAAATAAATGGAAGTAATGACCAGTATAGTGAAAGCTAAAATTACTTCATAGGAATATTGAGCATCGATAGTAAATACACATATATCAATGTAAATCTGTTGTACCCAAGTTGTACCCAATAAACTTCAACACCTTTAATATTCTGACTATCAATCCTATACAAAGCAAGGTTCTGATCCTGAGCGGATCACGAAAGTTATCAATAATACCGGTGATGATTTAATGTACGGGGTGTAGTCTGGTTAGCGTACCTGGTTTGGGACTAGGGGGTCGCAGGTTCGAATCCTGCCACCCTAACGAACTTGAGGGAAATTGTTGCCAATCTATTCATATAGAATCAAAATGATGGTGAGTGATTCGGTGAGTCACAACTCCTGAAAACACGTAAACAACTGTTTTACAGACTATTACAAACTATTAGAGGGAGCCTCCGGCTCCTTTATTTAAAATTATTATGGCTGGCGCCATTGCGTGAAGCCTACGTGATGCCAGCTCTGCCCGCTTCGCTCCCTGGCCCAGCGATAAAAATGTACACCGTACATTTTCTTTACGCGCAGTCCCCCTTCCGGCTCCTCCTTCGCTCTCCGAAGTCTTGACGAAGGAGGGTTTCTAATTTAACATGCTTAGTTTCTCAGACTTCTTCAGGCTTCGGTGGATGCTATCCACGCTCTTGCAACTTAACTTCGCTCTCCGAAGCTCCGAATTTATGAGGAGCGTAGGAGAGTTTCCTACTTTATACGAGCTTTATAATTGTTTCGAACCCGAGCTTCGGTGGATGCAATCCACGCTCTTGCAACATAAATTCCCCCGCTTAACTCTTGATGAAGGAATGCTTCACTATTATATTTACGAGTATACCTTACATCAACAAACCAACCTAAAATAATATGAAATACGTTATTTATCTCTTAACACTTGGGTATCTTATTGGATCCTGTAATAATGAAGAAAACCAAATAACCACAGGAAATAAGAATGAGAAACAACCCAATATATTACTCGTTATGGTCGATGATATGGGGTTTACGGATACGCAACCATATGGGGGTGAGATTAATACTCCTTCCATCCAAAAATTGGCGAAAAATGGAATGATGTTTAGTGACTTCCACACTTCAGTAAGTTGTTCCCCTACACGTGCGATGTTATTAAGCGGAACCGACAACCACTTGGCAGGCTTAGGTAATATGGGTGAATTGCTTACTGCATAAGGTCTCAATTTTAATGGCTAGAACAAGAAATTACCTATTCAGGTAAATTGAGATTAATAATTGGCGTACGGCATGCGTTCTTAACTATGTTAATAGTCGAATATTGGAATTATTTAAGTTCAACATGAAATCATTCAATAAACTATTAATTGATTAGCGAATAATAGTACTTTTGTCACCTATTTAAAAAACGTAATGATAGCTGCCCCAAATAGTAAGAAAAATGCTAGTTATATCAATCGTCTAAACAAGATTGAAGTTCTAAAACTAATTAGAGAATCTACAGTAATTTCAAGAGCCGAAATCGTTAAAAGAACAAGTTTAAGTGCTCCAACGGTAACACGTATTGTCGATGGCTTAATCGAAGCTGGCTTAGTCTCTGTTTTAGGCGACGGAAATTCTACAGGTGGTAGACCACCAAAAATGATCACCTTTAAAGGTGACCAAAATTACGTTATTGGCTTAGACCTTGGCTCAACAAGTATAAGGGCCGGTATTGCAAATCTTAATGGGAATATAATCATTGAAATAGAAACACCAACGGATCTGGCCGGTGGTTTTGAAAAGGTAATCTCTCAATGTGGTGGGCTTATTGATAAGTTGGTTTCACGGTCGAAAATTGATGAAATTAAATTTTTAGGCCTTGGTGTGGCAGTAGCCGGACTAATCAAAGGAGAAAGTGGAATCATAACATATTCCCCAATGTTTAAGTGGAACGAGGTTGATCTCAACGAAGAGCTACGCAAGCATACTGACTTACCAATTTTTTACGACAACGTTTCAAGAATTACCGCTCTCGGTGAACTATTGTACGGTATTGGCAGGGAGCACAAAAACTTTATCAACGTAAATGCCGGTTATGGGATTGGTGCTGGTGTAATTATTGATGGATATCGATATTTTGGGAGTAAAGGATACACTGGAGAACTAGGCCATATCGTTGTTGACAGGAATAGTGACTATGTAGGGAAAGACGGAATTCGTGGATGCCTGGAAGCTTTATCATCAGGCTCAGGCATAGCCGAGATCGCCAAGATACGCCTCAAGAATGAAAAGTTGGATAGTTTAATTCTGATAGAAACCACGGGCAATATAAATTCTGTTACCGCTAAGAATGTCTTTGATGCGGCCAAGAAAGGGGACCCACTGGCTATTGAAATCATTGATGACGCCATGTATTATCTGGCCGTTGGTATTGATTCTTTAATTAAACTTTTTAATCCTTCGGCAATTGTAATCAATGGTGGGTTGACAAATAATGGTAAGTTCTTCTTCGATAAACTGAATGAAAATCTTCAGAGCATTAGTCTTATCCCCACAGAAAAGCGGTTGGCGATTCATCCTTCATCATTTAAAGGTGATGCAACGTTAATGGGAGCCTTTTCGCTTGTAATATCTAAAGTACTTCAACTGAATAAGGATGTTATTCCTGAATAATTGCATTTTTTACTTTCTACAATAATCAATTATGTTAATAGTTTTTATTTAGAATTTTCAATTCATCCTGACCGTAATCAATAATTATATAAACACTAGTACCTATGCAATATAATGGTAAAGTAGTCATCGTAACAGGTAGCAGTTCTGGAATTGGCCGAGGAACTGCCTTATATTTTGGAAGTCAGGGTGCCAAGGTCGTCCTTGCCTCCAGAAACACTGCGGCGAACGCCAATCTAAAAGAAGAAATAGAACGCACTGGTGGAACGGCCATGTTTGTACAAACAGATGTAAGCAAAGTTGAAGATGTAAAAAGGCTTATTGATACTGTTATTGATACTTATGGGATTATAGACATCGCAATCAATAATGCTGGATATGAAGGGACACCTGGAGTGAAAACAGTAGATTTTAAAATTGACGAATGGCATAAAGTACTAGATGTAAACCTAAATAGCGTCTATTATTGTATGAAATTTGAAATCGAGGAGATGCTGAAATCAGGAGGAGGTAATATTGTAAATATCTCTTCTCTTGCAGGGATACGTCCTGGTGGCGCAGGAATAGCCTATCACGCAGCCAAGTACGGGGTAGTTGGAATTTCACAAACTGCAGCTCTGGAGTATGCTGCTGAAAATATAAGGATTAATGTGATATGTCCTGCAGTAATAGAAACACCAATGGCCGACAGGGCTTTTAATACAGCAGAAAGAAGACGGAATGCGATTGAAATGCATCCTATAGGTAAGCTGGGTACCGTTGCAGAAGTTGTACATGCCATAAACTATCTTACCTCCAATGAATCCACTTTTACCACAGGAATAGCATTACCAATTGATGGGGGAGCCAGTCTTTGAATCTTACCCTATTAACATCAAATAATATCTAAAACAAGAACGTGCCTAATCACGTGCCTAAACAATAGATCGACAGTAAAAAGCATCAAAAAGCCCTTAGAACGCTGAGTCTAAGGGTTTAGTTGGAGCCCCCGGACGGACTAAAATTCAATTGAAATATCAAACTAGACTCAGTTGATCAATTTAAATGATTCAGTGATTTTTGTTGTACAATTTTGATAAATCTTGTTGTACAAAAACAAAAAAACCTTGCTAATTACTAATTAACAAGGTTTAAAGTAGTCCGTAGGG
>Ga0206126_10000248_pt1 | contig 73146 bp, 76 predicted proteins | sample Helgoland_Spring_5_FD_148621 | JGI IMG/M metagenome (GOLD analysis project Ga0206126, IMG submission 148621) | Pelagic subsurface seawater microbial communities from Kabeltonne, Helgoland, North Sea - Helgoland_Spring_Bloom_20160412_1 | ecosystem: Environmental > Aquatic > Marine > Epipelagic ...
TTCAAGTTTGCTCCGGCTTCGCTCGAAGATGACTGGGTGCAGCTATCAGCTAATAAACTGCCATAAATTCTGGACTAAAAACACTCTTCCTATTACAGACCTACTACATCAACGCCCTGAACATACCAATCCATACCTAACAGCGCCTTTAGAGATAATTTCTCGCCCTCAGTAACCACCGTAGTGCCATCTTGTTTAATGATGGGCCCAACAAAAGGATGCACTCCCCCGCTAGCAAGGGCTTTTGTCGTTGCTTTTGCTGAGCGCTTTACCTGTTCGGGCATATTTTTAAAAGCTCCCATTACTACCATATTCACATCCATACCGCCAAAGGTATCCGTGCTAAACCAGCTGCCATCAAGTACGGCCTTGGTTCTTGCAATATAGTAGTCTCCCCAGTTATTAATAATTGAGGTCAGCAGGTAGTCCGGTGCAAATGGTGTCATATCCGAGGCCTGACCAAAGGCCAGCACTTTGTTTTCTTCAGCAATCTGAACCACCGCTGTGGAATCTGTATGCTGGGTCAAAATATCTGCGCCCTGATCTATTAATTTTTTCGCTGCATTCGCTTCTTTATCGGGGTCAAACCAAGAATTCACCCAAATAACTTTCATTCTAAATTCTGGATTAACCGACTGGGCGCCTAGTAAAAATGCATTGATTCCGCGCATGACTTCGGGGATGGGGAAAGAGGCAACATAGCCAGCTTTGCCTGTCTTGGATAGGTGCCCTGCAATTTGCCCACTGACATAACGACCTTCATAAAAGCGCGATGAATAGGTGGAAACATTTTCACTTCTTTTATAACCGGTGGCATGCTCGAATTTTACATGGGGGTATCGCTTGGCAACTTTTAAGGTGGATTCCATATAGCCAAATGATGTTGTGAAAATAAGCTTTGCGCCGTCATTCACGAGTCGCTCTAGGGCTTCCTCCGCGGCAGGACCCTCTTTTGGGACACCTTCGACATAAACAGTTTCTACTTGATCACCTAGGTCGCGCTCTAGTGCTAATCGCCCTTGATCATGCTGATAGGTCCAACCGTGGTCACCAGGGGGACCCAGATAAATAAAACCTACCTTAAGTTTTTCGTCTAAATCAGAGACTGATACAACACCCATCAGGGGCTGGTAAAACCATGAAAACAGGGCTCCGGCAACCATTACCAAAAAAACAATAACAAATAGTATTTTCGTCATTTCTCCTCCCTGAGAAAACTACCCAAATATGATTTCAGCTATATCTTAATCCCCTGCTTTGTCCAAATAATGAGGGTACAGCGATAGTAGAAAAATCATTAGCTTCTATATTTCATCATTAATATTTTTACAGATTTACGCAATCTATCTAAGGATTTTGATAATTCGTGAATTTCATCATTGGTTTCAATAATAACGGGAGTTTCAATATTGCCCTTGCTCATATCCTCTGCTGCAAGAGTGAGGTCGACAATAGGTCGCGTAATCTTTCTGGCCATAATTAGGACAATTATCGTCGCCAAAAGTAATGTCAGTAATGTGACTACAATATAAAATTTTCGCGCCTTAATAGCAGGCTCAAATATTGTGTCCGTTGCTATGAAATTGACTAAAAAACCTAAATTACGATTATCATCAATGCCGTTATCAACTGGCTTTACTGTAATTATGTTTTCTCCATCAAACAGTGAACTTGGCCCTTTTAAGCCAATTATTTTTTTGCCTAAACTTGGCAGATCTTGTTGTATTCTTTCACCGGTATTTTTGTCTCTAAGCGAGCCCCATAATTTTGTTTTATCGGGATGCAGCAAATAGTATCCGTCAGGATCTACCATGAACAAGCGTTCATTTTTACTGGTGGACGATTGTTGAAGTGTTTCAAGAAAATTACTAGCAGATACATTAAATAGCAGTATCCCATGAAGCTTTCCATATCTTCCGTAAACTGGGGTGCCATAGCGTATGACTGGGCTTACTGGCTCTTTGATCTTACCGTTTTCACGATATAAATCCAGATGAGATACCATGACCTCACCTGACTTTAATATCAGCGTGTTATTCACATAATAACGGCCTTTTCTGTCCTCCAGCTGAGTAACAATTTTACTTTTTCCGCCTACTCTGTCGACTCGCACAACTTCTTTGCCATATTTCGATAAAAACCGCAGTTGATGATACATAGGTCGCTGTTCTGAAAATGCTAGAAAATCTTTGGCCAGTCGACCTCGGGCTGCCATTCTTTGCTCAAAAGTTAACTTTGGATCTGCGGATTTTATAATTAGATCTTGCATTGATGTCGAATATCTAAAATACAATATATCCGACTTAACAGCTGACAAGGCCCTATCTAACTGCTTGCCTAGCAGGGATATTTTAGGTGTCCTGCTCCTTTAAGCTATTGAGCTGTAATGCATTAATTGTGGAGTACACGCCATAGGCGCTTACGGCTACTGTTGGCACTATGGCCAATACTAAGCATAGTGATAATATTTTGTAGCGTATGCTACTCATTGCCTATCTCCGATAATGGTCTGCGAATATATCTTGACGCCTTATTAAAAAATGAACGCTTTTCATTTTTACTATCAATTTCTTGCGCTATAAGGTCGACTAACTTAGCCATACTTTCTACTTCTGGCGGGTATGAAGCCTGCCATCGCTGTAATGCTTCTTCAAAAATAATGTCACCAACAGGGCCAAAGCTTTCTAACAACATCTTCTTGAGTCCATTGGTGTATAGCTCAACTTTTTGCTCGCTGGTCAATTCCCTTGGCGCATCCTCTGATTCACCCTTTAGAGACCAAACGGGTATGTCTTCTTTCCTGTAATCATTAGGAACTTTTTTTTCTTTACTGACTTCTGAGGGAACGGGTTTAGAGGCTATATTTTTAGGTGGTGGTAAACCATGTAGCTTTACGCTTTTTTCAATGGCTTTGACGGTCATGTAAACCAGAGATAAATTGATCCCCTTAGTTGCCATTAACATAATTAAAAAATCCTCATTTACCCGGTATGTAATCAGTGTATTTTCTTCTAATTGAATATGAATTTCGTCATGTGCCTGGTCTATTGCGTGGGCAGATGAAAATATTTTATCGATAAAGCGCCCCATACCTGACAATTTGTCCTGTATTATCGATGGAAATGTCGAGGCTAAAATCTGCTCATTCTGGTATATACAGCTATGACTTATACCCTCAAAAGATACCAGCTCATCGAGAATCTTTTCTCTGTCAAGTTTGGACATTATGCGTCTCCAATCGACAATTTATTAAGATAAGCTTTGATCTGTGAAAACAGTTTTTTTATTGAACAGCCTCTGGCAAAAAGCACACCCAGACTGTGCTCCTTACCTATAAAAACACCGAGATTGTTGTTTTTATTGCTGGTTAAGATAATACTTTTAATAGGTCCTAATTCTACGGTTTTTTCAAAAAGCGGTGCATAGCCAACAAGGAACCTTATAAAATGCGCCAGTTGCTCATCTTCAATGGTTGAGGCAACATCTTCACCCTCTGTATTGGTTTGTATAAGGCCTTTTATTTGCTTGATCTGCATTATTTGATCAATGACATCTTCTTCCATGATTTCATCTTCTTGCTCTATGAGCTTATGTCATTCTGCCAATCCATCGGCTTTCCTTAGGTATATCGCCAAAATGCTCATTAACAGACTTTTATTGTCATCCTATTCCCTTTCATTTTAGCAGTATATTTTGAGATTTTTTTCCTGGGGGTTTTTTCTAGAAAACTTATTCAAGTAATTGTGCAATTTTTTAAGTTGATCACTTTTTAATCAACTCCGTTAGGAGTATGATTACTACCCCTTGCCAAATGGATTTTGGTTTTCAATTAAACTGTTAAACCTAAATTTTAACGAAGATTTTCATTTGTTTACTATTGGCCCCTATCAAATACATGGCAAAACCGTTCTAGCCCCTATGGCTGGGGTGACTGACCTGCCTTTTCGTCAGCTCTGTCGAGAGATGGGCGCTGGTCTGGTTGTTTCCGAAATGGTGGCCTCTGATCCGAGTACCTGGTCAACGCGAAAATCTCGTCTGCGGATTCAATTCGGTGACGAACCCTCACCAAAATCTGTTCAAATTGCCGGCTATGATCCACAGATGATGGCTGAGGCGGCACAATTCAATGTGTCTCAGGGTGCAGAAATTATTGATATCAACATGGGCTGCCCTGCTAAGAAAGTTTGTAAACGCGCTGCTGGTTCGGCACTGTTAAAAGACCCTCAACTGGTTGAGAGCATCTTAACTGCGGTAGTTAACGCTGTGGATGTTCCGGTAACCTTAAAAATTCGTACTGGCTGGGATAGACAGAATCGCAATGCTAGCGAAATTGCTACCATTGCTGAACAGTCTGGTATTCAGGCACTGGCAGTGCACGGGCGGACAAAGGCCTGTCGTTTTGTTGGCGAAGTAGAATATGACAGTATCGCTAAGGTGGTTGATGCTATCTCAATTCCGGTATTTGCCAATGGCGATATCACCTGTGCCGCACAGGCTGAAGCTGTACTCAAAAAAACCGGCGCTAGTGCGGTAATGATTGGCCGTGGTGCTCAGGGTAATCCCTGGATTTTCAATCAGATTAATCATTATCTTGAGCATGCTGAACTTCTTCCCGAGCCGAGTATTGCAGAGGTAGGTGCGGTTATGACCAGACACCTCACAGATCTGCATGAGTTCTATGGCGAAGTGGGTGGTGTGCGTATCTCTAGAAAACATATTGGTTGGTACAGTAGCTGGTTAAACGACGGCAAAGCTTTTACCAAAATTTTCAATCAACTTGAAACCTGCGAGCAACAGCAACTGCAACTTCGAGAGTTTTTTGATAATTATTCGCTTGAGGAGCGAGCGGCATGATCTCAGAAAATGATAATCAAACTATTGCAGATGATTTTACCAGTGAATTACCTGTGATTACTGAACAGAAGTCATTAAGAGACTATGTTTCTGAGGCCATGCAGCGCTATTTCGAGGATCTTGATGGCCAAGATACTAAAGAGCTTTATGACATAGTGATGGCGGAGGTGGAGCCACCTTTGCTTGAAGCCGCTATGAAATACACAGGACAAAATCAGAGTAAAACAGCCGCACTTTTAGGTTTAAATCGCGGCACGTTGCGCAAAAAATTAAAACAGTACAACCTTCTTTAAAATCCGAGGATTAAATGAGCGAATTACGAAAAATCTCCCGAGCCCTAATTAGCGTGTCAGATAAAACTGGCATTGTTGAGTTTGCCCAAGCACTAAACAAGCAGGGTGTTGAAATATTATCCACTGGCGGAACCTTTCGACTGCTAAAAGAAAACGGTATTCAGGTGGTTGAAGTATCAGAGTACACAGGCTTCCCTGAAATGATGGATGGCCGTGTTAAAACGTTGCATCCAAAGGTTCATGGTGGGATTTTAGGACGCCGCGGCACGGACGAAAAGGTAATGGAAGAGCATGGCATCCAAGCCATTGATATGGTGGTGGTGAACCTATATCCATTCGCTGCAACCGTAGCTGATCCAAACTGTGACTTGCCAACGGCTATTGAAAATATTGATATTGGCGGCCCGACTATGGTTCGCTCTGCCGCTAAAAACCATCGTGATGTTGCGATTGTAGTTAATGCTGGAGATTACCCTAAGATTGCTGAAGAAATGCAGTCTAATCAGGGTCAGCTGGACTACGAAACACGTTATGATTTAATGGTTAAAGCCTTCGAGCATACCGCCGCTTATGATGGCATGATTGCCAATCACTTTGGTGGCCGCGATACGCAAAATCAAACGCGTGATTTTTCTAACACCTACAATGTTCAATACCTGAAAACTCAGGACATGCGCTACGGTGAAAATCCGCATCAGAAAGCCGCCTTTTACACAGAAGCTAACCCAAGCGATGCCAGCGTATCAACGGCAATACAGGTTCAGGGCAAAGCGCTTTCTTTCAACAATATCGCTGACACAGATTCAGCGCTTGAGACAGTTAAGCAGTTTGATGAACCAGCCTGTGTCATTGTTAAGCACGCTAATCCCTGTGGGGTAGCTATTGGTGTCGATATCGCCACTGCTTATGAGCTGGCGTTTATTACCGACCCAGAATCTGCCTTTGGCGGCATTATTGCTTTTAACCGTGAACTAGATGCAAAAACTGCTGCGGCTATCTGTGAGAAGCAGTTTGTTGAAGTGATTATTGCACCCTCGATAGCTGAAGAAGCTAAGGTTGTAGTGAGTGCTAAGAAAAATGTGCGTTTACTCGAGTGCGGTAACTGGAGTAATCAAAAGCCGCAAAACTTTGACTACAAACGTGTGAATGGTGGGCTATTAATTCAGGATAGAGACAATGGCATGATCACTGAAGAAGACTTGAAAATCGTCAGTGAACGAGCGCCATCTAAACAAGAAATGAAGGATATGCTGTTTGCTTGGAAAGTGGCCAAAATGGTTAAGTCGAATGCGATTATTTACGCCAAAGACAATCAAACCGTGGGCGTTGGTGCTGGACAGATGAGCCGAATTAACAGTGCGCGTATCGCCGCGATCAAAGCTGAGCATGCTGGCCTTGAGGTCAAGGGCGCAGTCATGGCTTCCGATGCATTTTTCCCGTTTCGAGACGGTATTGATAACGCAGGCCAAGCCGGCATCAGCTGTATTATTCAGCCCGGTGGTTCAATGCGCGACGATGAAGTGATTGCTGCTGCCAATGAGCATGGCATGGCCATGGTCTTTACCGGCATGCGTCATTTCAGACATTAGGCCGGGATTTTAATCCGCTTAAATTCTTCCAATGCCAGTTCGCGGGACTGTTTAACGTCCACAATTGGCATTGGATAATTTTCACCTAAGGTCACATTAGCCGCAGCTAATATTTCCTCAGGGGCGAGCCAAGGCGCATGAATATACTTGGCTGGCATATCGGCTAATTCAGGGACATATTGACGAATATAGTCACCCTGCTTATCAAATTTTTCACTCTGTGTAATCGGATTAAAGACCCTAAAAAAGGGTGCCGCATCTGCACCACAGCCGGCAACCCACTGCCAGCTGGCACTGTTGCTGGCCAAATCAGCGTCTAGCAAACAGTCCCAAAACCATCGCTCGCCTTCTTGCCAGTGTATTAGAAGGTTTTTTACCAAAAATGAACCTACCACCATGCGAACACGGTTATGCATGTAGCCGGTGTTATAGAGTTCACGCATGCCTGCATCGATCAATGGGTAACCGGTTTGTCCCGTTTGCCATGCGGCCAAGCTTTGCTGATTATCTTTGGACCAGTTAAAGCGATCGAACTTGGTTTGGAGGTTTTTGTCCGGTAACTGTGGAAAATGATAAAGCAGGTAATAAGAAAATTCGCGCCACCCCAGCTCGCTTAGGAATACAGCAATATTGTCTTCGTTTGCCGCTATGGGGCCCTGGTCTTTGGCCCTGTGCCATGCCGTATTGGGCGATATCAATCCTAGATGTAAATACGGAGATAATCTTGATACATGGGCTTTGTTTGGGAAATTTCTACCCTCACGGTAATCGGCTATACCCTCTTCAAGAAAGGCATCTAGATAGGTATCAGCGGTTTGTTCGTCAACCGTCCACATTTCGCTTATCTCACTGTCCCAGTTTATCTTTGGCTTTAAATTAAGATCTTCAAGCGTAAGTGAGCATTCACTTTTATTTAATAAATTAACATTTTCTGGGGTCGGTAACGGTCTTCTTGGCGGCATTTGACTCAAGCAGCCTCGCTTATAATAGGGGGTAAAAACTTTATACGGCGTTTGATCCTTTTTAAGGACTTCCCAGGGCTCCCATAGTAACGAGGCATTAAAGCTTTTCACCTCAAGCCCCAGCTCTTTTAAATCAGCTTTGAGCTGAGTATCGCGCTTGAGACGCCAAGGCTCATAACAGCGATTCCAATAAACCGCTTGCGCCTTATGGGTGTTAACCAGATGCTGGAGAATTTCTAGTGGGTCACCACTAAACAGGTTAAGCTTTCCGTCAAGAGAGCGGTCTAAGGCTTCGAGGGCTTCGTGAAGAAACCATCGACTTGCACCCCCCATAGCCCAATCCCCTGCAGACTGATCATCGAGAATATAAACGGGGATAATGTGTCCATCTTCACAGGCCTGGGATAATGCAGGATTATCTGCCAGTCTTAGATCCTGTCTAAACCAAAGAATAATGGGTGATGCTTTATTTGCTGGGGCTTGCATGCTGTTTGCCTTATTAAGTTTGCTATCAGACCTACGTTACAGCTTTTACGATTGGATTAAACATGGTTTTTTTTCGCAATCATATCCTACTCTGATACAATTCGAACCTTCTTATCATTCAAAAATTTAAGCGCTCATAAATGAATATATTGGTTATTGGCTCAGGCGGCCGCGAACATGCATTAGCCTGGAAAGCATCTCAGTCTTCAAGCACAGAAACAGTCTATGTCGCCCCAGGCAATGCCGGAACGGCAATCGAGCCAAGTCTTGATAATATAGCTATTGCTGTCGATGATTTCGCTGCATTGGCTGAATTCGCTCAGTCCAATAATGTGGGTCTCACTATTGTAGGACCTGAACAGCCCCTAGTTGATGGCATTGTAGATTATTTCAATGAGCGCAATTTATCTATCTTTGGCCCTTCATCGGGCGCAGCACAGCTGGAAGGCTCAAAATCCTTCACCAAGGACTTTCTTGCCCGTCATGATATTCCCACTGCGTTTTATGAAACCTTTACTGAGGTTGAGCCCGCCATTGCTTATCTGAATAAGATTGGCGCGCCTATTGTTGTAAAAGCTGATGGTCTTGCTGCGGGCAAGGGCGTTATCGTGGCCATGGATTTGGCTGTGGCCGAGGCCGCTGTTCGCGACATGCTCGCTGGAAATGCTTTTGGCGAAGCTGGTCATCGTGTTGTGATTGAAGAATTTTTAGACGGAGAAGAAGCTAGTTTTATTGTGATGGCGGATGGCACTAATGTGTTACCAATGGCTACCAGCCAAGATCACAAACGAGTGGGTGTGGGTGACACAGGCCCAAATACTGGTGGAATGGGCGCCTATTCCCCAGCACCTGTTGTTGATGAAGTTATCTATCAGCGGGTGATGGATGAGGTGATTTACCCAACAGTGAAAGGCATGGCTGAGGAAGGTAATAGCTATACTGGCTTTTTATATGCGGGCCTAATGATTATGGCCGATGGCACGCCTAAGGTTATAGAATACAACTGTCGATTTGGTGACCCTGAAACCCAACCAATCATGTTGCGTATGCAATCTGATTTGGTGGAACACTGTTTAGCCGCTATCGATGGCACGCTGAACACACAGGAAACTCGTTGGAATCAAAAGCCCTCTGTTGGAGTAGTACTGGCGGCCGGTGGCTACCCTAATAGCTACAACAAAGGCGATGTAATCTCTGGCTTACCCAAGCTAGACAGCAATAGTGCCTCAGCTGATGTATCTGAAAAAGTTTTTCATGCAGGCACCACTGAAATTGATGGCAATGTCTGTACTCATGGTGGCCGAGTTCTCTGCGTTACTGCATTGGGTGACAATGTTTCCGATGCGCAGGCTCAAGCCTATAAGCTGGCGTCCAAAATCAACTGGAATGGGATGTTTTATCGCGATGATATTGCGTGGCGGGCAATTGAACGAGAGCAAAACAGCTAATTTTTAATTACTGCATAATTAAATGACTCATCTGGCTTTTTTTAGCAACGAAATCCCCTTTATTGCCTACGGCAATAGTCACCTCGTTGTTTTATGCTGTTCCTCGCTTCTATTGGCGCTAACACTTATTGCTAGCAAAAAACTGAGCACTGAAAAAAATCTTTTTATCGGTCGTTGCCTGACGCTAATTCTTGCTCTTTCGGTAGTCTTTTATACGGTTTTTGAGCTCGCCTTAGGGCGCTTTACTATTGCCGAGGATTTGCCGCTGTCACTGTGCAATCTGTTTTCAATACTGGCGCCTTTTGTCCTTTGGAACCCTAAACTCAAGTCCTTTGAGCCCATTTATTTTCTGGTGATGGCGGGGACCCTTCAAGCCATAGTGACACCCGATCTGTATTTCGACTATCCAGCCTATGAATTTTTTAAATACTGGATTACCCATGTGGGTCTTGTGCTTTTAATGATTCACTATATGGTTTGCTTTGCGATGTACCCTACTGCCATGGGTATTGTAAAAACCTTTGGCTGGCTTAATCTCTATGTTGTCGCACTTTTACCGCTTAATTATTTATTGGATGCTAACTATTTTTACTTAATTGAAAAACCAATAAATCCGTCGGTATTGGACTTTTTTGGACCCTGGCCAGTATACATATTGGTTGCCGAAATACTGGTTATGGGGTTTTTCGCAATCGCTATGATCCCCGTGTTTTTGGCTAAGAAATTTGTATCCACTAGCAAGAGTTAAGTAGAATAGAATTATGAGTCAACGACAACTTACTTCAATTGATCGCCTAATAAGCCAATTAGACGCAGCGCTTAGAACATCCCTTAGCAGTGCGCCCGTGCCTCATCGTCATTCACCCTCAACCGAGATTGGTGAAACTGAACTAACTGAAGAGCAACGTCAGCATGCCCTTGGCTTGATGCGCGTTAATCATGCCGGTGAAGTCTGCGCTCAGGCGCTATATCAGGGGCAGGCACTGACCGCGAAACTTCCAGAGGTCGGTGAGAAAATGCGTGAGGCCGCTGACGAAGAAATTGATCACTTAGCCTGGTGCGAACAACGCATTGAACAGCTCGGCGGTAAAACCAGTGCACTAAATCCACTCTGGTATGGCATGTCGTTTGCTATGGGTGCTGGTGCAGGTCTTATTAGCGACAAACTGAGCCTAGGCTTTGTTGCCGCCACCGAAGATCAAGTTTGCCAACATTTGGAAAAGCATCTTGACGAACTTCCCGCTGAAGACAAGAAAAGTCGTCTGATAGTCGAGCAGATGCTCGAGGATGAGGCAAGACACGCAGAAACTGCATTAGAGGCTGGCGGGCACCGTTTCCCTAAGCCTGTTCTAAAGATTATGACGTTGATTTCTTCTGCTATGACAAAAAGTAGCTACAAAATATAAGTACGACCATCTACTTAACAGAAATACTCTCTCTATCTGCATCTAGATCCCGCTGCCAACTATTAATAAGATCCACTATTTGATTGGCCACCCAGCTATGAATGGACGAGCTGGCGGTTCGATTATGCTGCAACAAAACCATTGGAATAGTGCCCACATGGGGCAGACCTGAGGGATAGCGCTTGCGCACTATCCTGTACATCTCGCGATCCATAGCATTACCATATTTGGCCGCAACCATCAGGCAGTCAGAGCCGCAAACTGTCTCCATAGCGGTCATTAATTGGTTGGTCACCAGGGCTTTCTTGCGCTTTCTACCTAAGTCTCTTAGGGCCTTATCAAAACGGGCATCAGTGCGAGCGCTGACTCGCTTATAAATGAGGAGGTAATACTGCACAAAGGGATATTCTAAAATTTCCTCTAATGTAACCTCGGAATTATTGGCTAAGGGGTGGCCCTCTCTCATCCAAATAGAGGGCGTAAAAATTGCTAACCTTTTAGAGGTGATATCTTCACTAACGCCTCTTTCTACATCAATGGCAAAGTCTAATACTCCCTCAGCTAACTCGCCTTCTACAGATTCTGTTTCACTGGATATAGACAGAATTAAACCTGGGGCCTGTTCGGTAAATACCTTTGTTAATTCAGAAATTAGGGAAATAGCGACAAATTCAGGTACAGCAACTGTAATTTCACCAACAAATGTTGAGGGGTCAAATTCACCCTCACTGACCATTTCTAAGATTGCATCAAGCAAGCTTGGCAAACGCATTTCAAGTGCTTTAGCCCTAGGGGTAGGAACTAATTCGTTGCCCGTACGGGTAAACAAAGGATCATCTAATTGATCACGCAAGCGCTGTAACACTCGGCTCATAGCGGGCTGGGTAATAAATAGTCGCTGAGCGGCTTTGGTAACACTTTTTTCTTCTAAAAGTGCCTGCAACGAAACTAATAAATTTAAATCCAGCCGAGATAGTCTTTGTAAGTTCACCTGCCCTCTCCAAGTCATTACCTATGTGCATAATGTTAATGCAAACAATGCATTAGCAGTATGGCATGTTTCACCTTATAGTGGCAACCGTAAAGCAATGAATGATGAGCTTTAAAAATTTACAGTTTAGCGCTGACTTTTAGCGAGAAACTAGCAAGTGAAGTTTACAAAGTACGGCTTTGAATTTCCTTGAAACCAAACCCCTCTTAATCCTTGCTTAAGGATTTTTTTTAGGACCCTCCCAGGGTCCTTTTTTTTATCTCCAAGAAGGTCATAACAAAATGTAATGGCCTATATGCATTAAATGCATTGGATTAATAAAGAGCAGGCCACTAAAGTGCGCGGCATAGAGAGTTAGCTGTCCCTCAGCAACTTTCTACCCAAACCCCTCTTTGCGTTAATCCAAAGAATTTTATCGGGAGCCAACCTTTGGCTCCCTTTTTTTTATCTTTTTTTTGGCGGCTACACAATCTCGTAACTATGCGTCACTTCGACACCTGCCGCACTAAGCATAATTGAGGCTGAACAGTATTTCTCTGCAGACAGATCAACAGCCCGCTTCACTTGGTTTTCTTTGAGGTCGGTTCCAGTCACCACAAAATTAATATGGACCTTACTGAATACCGCTGGCACAGCGTCAACCCGCTCAGCTACAACCTCCGCTCTACAGTCTACAATCTGTTGGCGTCCTTTTTTCAGCATGGCTATCACGTCATAGGACGCACAGCCGCCTAACCCTAAGAGAATCATCTCCATCGGGCGTATACCCATATTCCTTCCACCCTGCTCTGGCGCACCATCCATAACTACCGAGTGGCCACTTCCAGACTCACCCAAGAACATAACGCCATCTACCCATTTGACTACTGCTTTCATTTGCTCAACCTCTTAATAACAACTGGCTTTTTGTAGTTTTTATTTTAGCACTTCCCTCGCGCAATAAACCCTTTTGTTTACTAGTATTTGACTGTATCAAAGCCTTTTGCTTGGCTGCAGTTGATACAACTTTCGAAACACACAGGCATCAGGGGTTTACTTTGACCAGAATACAATCGGATTTCTGCTTAAGGCACTTAGAGATTTTTTTAGATAATAGTCGAATTCGTAAATATAAAGCCAAAAATACGATTATTCACCTGGGTGATTTCAGTGAATCCCTTTTCTATATTGTGAGTGGCTCAGTAACAGTGGCTACAGAGGATACTGATGGCAGAGAAATCATCCTGGCCTATTTGAACCCAGGAGACTTTGTGGGGGAGATGGGCTTATTTGAAACCAACCCAAGAAGCGCACGTATTCGCGCCAAAACCAGCTGTGAACTAGGCGAATTAAGTTATAAAAAATTTCTTAAGCTTAGCGAGAACCACCCTGAGTTATTATTTGCTGTTGCAAGACAGCTCGCAAAACAACTGGCAAGCACGTCATCCAAGGTGCGTGATCTAGCTTTTGTAGATGTTAGTGGGCGTGTTGCTGGGGCTCTAATCAATCTTTGTCAGCAGCCCGATGCTCAACCTATGGTCGACTGCACCATAATTCGCAGCACAAGACAGGAAATTGCCAAGCTGATTGGTTGTTCAAGAGAAATGGTAGGAAGGGTTCTGAAGCAATTTGATGAAGCCAATTATATTTCACTGCGCGGCAAGAAAATCCTTGTCTACAAAGGCTGCCTTCAATTAATTAAAAGTGGTAAATCCAAATCTCAGAGGACTAGCTGAAAAATGACTTAAGTTGCTGCCCTGGGTTATCACTGCGCATGAATGCCTCACCAACCAAAAATCCATGCACGTCTTTTTCTCTCATAGCTTTGACATCTTGACTGCTGTGTATGCCGCTTTCTGTAATTACAATGCGCTCCGCAGGAATTTGATCAAGCAGCTCAAAAGTATTGTCTAACGAGACTTCAAAGGTATGAAGATTGCGGTTATTAATACCAATTAAAGGATTCTCTATAGTTAGCGCAATATCGAGTTCAGGCTGATCATGCACTTCAACCAACACATCTAAGCCTAGCTCAAGAGCTTTGGCATGCAGTGCTTCTAGCTCTGACACCTGGAGTGCTGAGACAATTAATAGTACACAGTCTGCGCCCATAGCTCGCGCTTCATAGAGTTGGTATTCGTCGACAATAAAATCCTTTCTAATCACCGGTAGCTTACAGGCAGCACGGGCGTCTATAAGGTATTGGTCTGCGCCCTGAAAAAAATCAACATCGGTTAAAACCGAAAGACAGGCCGCACCCCCTAACTCATAACTCTGAGCAATAGAGACTGGGTCAAAGTCTTCGCGAATAACACCTTTACTGGGAGAAGCCTTTTTAATTTCAGCAATAACCGCAGATTGACCCGCAGCTATTTTTTCCTGCAACGCCTTGGCAAAACCACGAGGTGCTGAGGCACCCTGTATTGCCTGCTTTAGCTGTTCAAGACTAACCTTAGCCTTACGCTCGGCAATTTCTTCCGCTTTTCGCGCCAAGATTTTTTTTAGTACTGTGGGTGTTTCAATCGTCATATTGTTCTCTTAAAAAATACTTAGCCGTCAGATTGTGCTTGAGTAAAGGCTGCAAAATCTTTAATTTTAGCACCCGCCAGCCCAGACACAATAGCGTCCTGCGCCATAGCCACGCCCTGCTTTATATCTGCGGCACAACCTGCAACATAGAGCGCCGCCCCTGCATTAATTGCAATCAGATCCGCGGCCTTTTCTGCATGCTCATTCTGCTGCTTACCTAGCGCATCAGAAATAATGGCCAATGATTGCTTAGCATCGCTGACGGAAAGACCGTCTAGACTTTGGCGGCACTGAAAAAAATCTTCAGGCCTAATAGTATATTCTGTTAATTTTCCGCGGCAAAACTCAGCCACAGAGGTTTCATCTGCAATACTTATTTCATCTAAACCATCGGCAGAATTAACCACCATAATGTGCTCAGCCCCGAGCCTTCCTAATACTTCTGCCATGGGTCGACAAAGTGCAGGATCATAGACACCAATCAGTTGCTGTCCAACACCTGCAGGATTAGTCATGGGCCCAAGAATATTAAATATGGTACGCAAGCCAAGCTCTTTACGCGGCCCTATGGCATGCTTCATGGCACTATGATGCGCCGGCGCAAACATAAAGCCCACACCTAACTGATCAACACAAAGCGCGACCTGCTCTGGGGTCAAACTTAGATTAACTCCCGCAGCCTCTAATAGGTCAGCGGCGCCACTGCTACTGCTAACTGAACGATTGCCATGCTTGGCAACCCTTCCGCCCGAAGCGGCAACCACAAAACTTGATGCTGTTGAAACATTAAATAAATTGGATTCGTCACCGCCAGTACCCACAATGTCTACTAGATGCTCGCCGCTGACTTCGACACCCGTTGCTAGTTCGCGCATCACTTCTACTGCGCCGGCAATTTCGTCAATGCTCTCGCCCTTCATGCGCAAAGCCACCAGAAAGGCACCGATCTGCGACTGAGTAGCGTTGCCCGTCATAATCTGTCGCATCACATCTCGCATAGCTTCAGATGATAAATTTTGGCTGTTGACGACTTTTTCTAGTGCTTGGGTAATATCCACAATTTAACCCTTCAGAAAGTTATTCAGCAGGTCATGGCCGTGCTGAGTAAGAATAGATTCAGGGTGGAACTGCACCCCCTCCACGGCCAACTCTTTATGGCGGACACCCATAATCTCATCTAGCGTACCATCATCATTCTGTGTCCAGGCTGTCACCTCTAAGCAGGCTGGTAGAGAATTCTGGTTAATCACCAAAGAATGGTAGCGGGTGGCTTCAAAGGGGTTAGTTAAACCGGCAAAAACACCGCTATTTTTATGCTGAATCATCGAGGTTTTACCGTGCATCACCTGCTTGGCGCGAACAATCTCACCGCCAAAGGCTTGGCCAATACTTTGATGGCCCAAACAGATGCCCAAAATGGGTATCTTGCCCGCAAAATGCTTAATTGCTTCAACTGATATGCCTGCTTCATTGGGCGTACAGGGCCCTGGAGAAATAACAATCTTTTCCGGCGCTAGCGTCTCGATTTCTGCAAGAGTAATTTGATCGTTACGATGCACCTGAACATCAGCCTTTAACTCCGCTAAATATTGCACCACGTTGTAGGTAAATGAATCATAGTTATCGACCATTAAAATCATTTGTCTACTCCAGTACATACCATAGCCGCAGCTCGCATAATGGCGCGCGCCTTGTTCATAGTTTCTTTCCATTCCAATTCAGGTATTGAGTCAGCGACTACTCCGGCTCCCGCTTGAACATGTAGCACGTCATCTTTAATAACTGCGGTGCGGATTGCAATAGCGGTATCCATATTGCCGTTCCAGCCAATATAGCCAACAGCCCCGCCATAAACACCCCGCTTTACAGGCTCAATCTCATCAATAATTTCCATTGCACGAATCTTGGGTGCACCGCTAAGTGTTCCTGCGGGTAAGGTAGCCTTAAGCACATCAATCGGCGGCATATTGTCGGTCACTTCCCCCACTACATTTGAGGTTATATGCATCACATGAGAATAGCGCTCAACCACCATTTTTTCGGTCACTTCTACGGTACCCGGCTTGCTAATACGCCCGACATCATTCCGCCCCAAATCAATTAACATGAGGTGCTCAGCAATTTCCTTGGGGTCATCTAGCATATTCTGCTCAAGCGCTAGATCTTCTTCCTCTGACTTGCCTCGACGCCTTGTGCCGGCGATTGGGCGCACAGTGACCTGACCATCTTCTAGTCGAGCAAGTACCTCTGGCGATGAGCCCACAATATGAAAATCGCCTAAATCAAGGAAATACATATAAGGAGATGGATTGAGTCGACGAAGCGCTCGATATAAGTTCAGTGGCGCGGCTTTGAATGGAGCAGACAGACGCTGTGATGGCACAACCTGCATGGCATCACCTGCCATAATATAGTCTTTTATTTTATCCACAGACTTTAAGAATTTGTCTTGCCCAAAACTGGACTTAAAGTCATCTTCGCTTAATTCTTGTAGCTGTTGCTCGGGTTCTGGTATTTTGGGGGCAGGCACAGCTAATTTTTGCTGTAGCTCATCAAGTCGCGCATTGGCTTTTGCAAGCCCCTTTGATTCACCGGCATCCACATGCACCACCAGCATAAGGGTGCCCGATAAATTATCAAAAATAGCCACCTCATCAGAGGCCATCAAGAGAATATCAGGCGTGCCTAACTCGTCATTGGGCTGCGATTTAGCTAATTTTGGCTCAACATAGCGCACCGTGTCGTAGCCAAAATAGCCAACAAGGCCTCCCGTAAATCGAGGTAGATCAGGAAGTTCAGGCATACTAAACAGCTGCCTAAAACGCTCAACTTCTGCCATAGGATCGTCCGTATGACGATTGACCATTGGCTTACCATCTTTAATGATTTCTAACTGCTGGCCATAGACACGCAATACCGTGGAAGTTTGCAGGCCAATCAGTGAATACCGCCCCCATTTTTCACCACCCTGTACTGACTCAAACAAATAAGAGTTGGCACCATAGGCGAGTTTAAGATAGACGCTAAGCGGCGTCTCAAAGTCTGCCAGCACTTTTCGGGTGACGGGGATTCGGTTGAAATTTTGACTTGCCAGTTCGGCGAATTTTTCAGGAGTCATTTGGTTTTCCTAGTAATGTAAGAGGCTTTAGGGCGCAATTCGCCCTCGACGGAACTTATGAGTACCATCGCCACCGCTGGTGGCTCTTAACCTGCTTTACAAAACATGTGTTTTTCAAGACTCTGCCCTCTAAATAGAACATCAATTGTAGTCAATATTGTTGGTTGCGTAAATTAGCTTACCGCACTGAGTTCTGATCGCATCTCATCAATCACTTTTTTATAGTTTGACTGGCTGAAAATAGCCGAGCCTGCTACAAAGGTATCTGCCCCTGCTGCTGCAATCTCTTGGATATTTTTCACACCAACGCCACCATCAACTTCAAGCCTAATATCATAACCGCTTTCATCAATAATTTTACGTGCTTGCTTGAGCTTATCTAGGGTTGACGGAATGAATTTTTGGCCGCCAAATCCAGGGTTTACTGACATTAGCAGTAACATATCCAGTCTATCCATAACCCAGTTAATCGCATCTAAATTAGTTGCAGGGTTCAACACCAAGCCTGCTTTACAGCCAAGGTCTCGCACCAACTGTAATGAGCGATCGACATGCTGAGATGCTTCGGGGTGGAATGTAATATAACTGGCGCCGGCATCGGCAAACATACGAATGAGATCATCTACAGGTTGAACCATCAGATGCACATCAATAGGCGCGGTGACACCATGCTTTCTCAGCGCTTTACACACCATGGGGCCAATCGTCAGATTGGGTACATAATGATTATCCATGACATCAAAATGCACTATATCGGCACCTGCCTCTAGTACATTGTCGACCTCTTCGCCCAAGCGGGCAAAATCGGCAGCTAATATGGATGGAGCAATCAGATAATCTGTCATAAAACACCAATTTAAGCGGAAGACGTAATAATGCTAGAGAATGGTTTTAGGTGCAAATGATTTGAGACTATATTTAAGCCGATAGCTTTTTTCAGCTCTAATAATATGGCCCAACGCTATAATTATGCTGTCTAACTATGTCACAATAAACCACATTATTTAATTCGGCAGGTTTTGGATTATGGAAAAAACATTAGGGGTCGTCATGGATCCGATTCAGTCTATCAACTTCTACAAAGACACCACCCTAAGTATCTTGCTTGCGGCACAGGAACAAGGGTTTAAGCTTTTTTATATGGAGCAACAGGACTTGTTTCTCGAAAATGGCGCGCCTTTTGCTGAGGTTCGCCCCCTACGAGTCATCAACAATCCTGACGGCTGGTATGAACTAAATCAAGCCAGCGCGGTGCCGCTCAATGAGCTGGATGTTGTTATTATGCGCAAAGACCCACCCTTTGATAGCGAGTTTATCTATTCCACCTATATTTTAGAAGCTGCTGAAAAGCTTGGTACACTGGTAGTAAATAAGCCCCAGAGCCTTCGCGACTGTAACGAAAAAGTTTTTGCGACCGAATTTCCGCAGTGCACGCCACCGCTTTTAGTCAGCCGCAGCATAAAGCGCTTAACCCGCTTTTTAGAAGAACATCAGGATGTGGTTTTCAAACCCCTTGATGGCATGGGCGGTGCCTCTATTTTTCGCGTTAGAGCGGAGGATCAAAATCTCAATGTTATTCTGGAAACACTCACCCAGTTTGGCAATCAAACCATTATGGCTCAAAAATATTTACCTGAAATAACCGATGGTGATAAACGGGTACTTGTGGTGGATGGCGAAGTAATCCCCTTCTGCTTAGCAAGGATCCCCTCAGGAAACGATTTTCGCGGCAACCTTGCGGCTGGCGGCCAAGGTGAAGTGCGCCCGCTATCAGCAAGAGATCAATGGATCGCGGAACAGGTGGCTCCCAGCTTAGTTGAGCGCGGGTTACTTTTTGTCGGCCTAGATATTATTGGTGACTACCTCACCGAGATTAATGTCACCAGCCCAACCTGCGTACAAGAAATTGATCGCGCGCAAAATACTGCCATTGGTGAAAAATTGATTGCCGCAATTTGTCGCCGCATGGTCTGACATGTGCAGTGAATTTTTTGTCTTTAACTTGTTTTTGATCAATAGAGGCTTCATATTATAGCTATGAGTAAGACATCCAAAAAAACCATATCCAGCCTGAAAGATCATTTCTTGGTCGCCATGCCTGGCCTGCATGATGATAATTTTTCTGGGTCAGTGGTCTATATTTGCGAACATAATATCGAAGGCGCTATGGGGCTGATTATTAACCAGCAATTGGATATCCCCGCCAAGGCTGTTTTTGACCGCTTAGAACTAAAATATAACCAACAGGAAGGCGATGAACTTATTTTTGATGGCAGGCCTATTCAGCAGGATCGTGGATTTATTTTGCATAGCGCCAGCGGCCAAAAATGGGAGTCAACCATCCATATAGGCAGTGACATAAGTCTAACTACATCAAAAGATATTCTCGGCGACATTGCCTTGGGAACAGGCCCCAAGGATGCTCTGATTACACTGGGCTACTCAAGCTGGGGTGGCGGGCAGCTTGAAGAAGAACTCAAGGACAATAGCTGGCTAGTCATACCCGCTGATTCAGCGGTATTGTTTAAAACCGACTGCGCCCAGCGCGCCCAAGCGGCGGCTCTATCCATTGGTTTAAATTTAGATATGTTGGCACTAGAATCTGGGCATGCATAATTTGGACGGGCATCAGACAATTATGGCCTTTGATTATGGCTTGCGACAAATGGGCGTGGCCACAGGCCAAACCCTAACCAGCTCAGCCCGGGGACTATGTATTCTCAAGGCACATGACGGCATTCCTAACTGGGACGAAGTTTCAAAGCTACTTGACGAATGGACCCCTGATCTTGTCTTGGTGGGGCTTCCCTTAAATATGGACGCTAGTGAAAGCGAGCTCAGTCGACTTGCCAGAAAATTTGCCCGACGCCTTCAGGGGCGCTTCAATGCTAATGTATTAATGGTTGATGAGCGATTAACCAGCCAAGACGCCAAAGCCTTGATTCGAGAAGAAAATAACCAGGGTAGTAAAGGACGAATGGATCTAACAAAAATTGATCACCTTGCTGCTGCACTTATCTTACAAAGCTGGCTAGATCAGCCAGATTTGGGGCGGCAACCCTAAGCTTTTGAGGTGACGTTATAATTTTAGCGCCAAAATTAAATTACATTAATCCCAATAATATAAGACCGCAATTTATGGTTTCTATTGAAAAAAATATCACTTCAGTTAAGCAGCGAATTGAACAGGCTGCTGCTCAAGCTGGCAGAGACCCAAATAGCATTAAACTCTTGGCGGTCAGCAAAACTCGTCCAATCAATGATATTCAGGTTGCCTATAAGGCAGGTCTTAATGCGCTAGGTGAAAACTATGTGCAAGAGGCAACAGATAAAATCAAATCATTGGAAACTCTGGGTGCCGAATGGCATTTTATTGGCCCACTCCAATCTAACAAAACCCGTCCTGTGACCGAGCACTTTGACTGGGTTCACTCTGTGGACAGAATCAAAATCGCCAAGCGATTGAGCGAGCAGCGGCCCGAGCATTTACCCCCGCTTAATATATGTCTGCAAATCAATATAGATGCTGAGCCGAGTAAATCTGGCGTCTTACCTGAGCAGGCTATAGATTTAGCACTACGGGTAAGCCAACTACCCAATGTGCGCTTACGCGGTTTAATGGCTATCCCCAAGGCCTGCGATACATTAGAAGCCCAGCGCCAGCCTTTTCGCGCATTGCGACTATTAAAAGAACAAATTAATCAGCAACTGGACAATTCTCAAAAACTCGATACCCTCTCAATGGGAATGTCCGGTGATATCGAAGCTGCAATATTAGAGGGCTCGACTATACTTCGTGTCGGTACAGATATTTTTGGCCCAAGAGCCAGTACAGTTAATAACAATGGAAGCAAACCATTATGAGTAAAGTAGTTTTTATCGGCGGCGGCAACATGGCGTCATGCTTGATTGGCGGCATGTTAGCCAATGGCTTTTCAAGTGAGGACATTTTAGTTAGCGAGCCAAACGCAGACTCTCGCCAACGGATCGAAGCCACCCACGGAATTTCTACTACTGGCGATAATGGTGCCGCTGTAAGCACCGCCGACATTGTGGTATTAGCGGTGAAGCCGCAAGTTATGGGTGCGGTTGCTGCACCACTTGCCGACTCACTGACCCACAACCCTATTGTGGTTTCAATTGCTGCGGGCATTCCGGTATCTGCCTTAGAAAACTGGATGGGGGACTCTCTAACCATAGTAAGGGCCATGCCTAATACTCCCGCCATGGTGCAGGCGGGTGCAACGGGGCTGTTTGCTAGTAAAGCCCTTAACGTCAACCAAAAATCAACCATTGAAGGCATCTTTAATGCCGTAGGCTATGCCTGCTGGGTCAATAAAGAAGGCGATATTGATGCGGTTACCGCTGTTTCTGGCAGTGGTCCCGCCTATTTCTTCTTGATTTATGAAGCTATGCAAAAAGTAGGCGAAGAGCTCGGTCTTGACGCCGAAACTTCTGCCCAGCTTACCCTGAATACCGCACTAGGAGCGGCCAAACTGGCTTTACATTCTGACCAGAAACCTGAGGTTTTACGCAAGCAGGTAACCTCGCCCGGGGGCACCACGCAGGCTGCGATTGAGTCATTTCAGGCACAAGATATCGAAAACGTTTTTCGTACAGCAATGTCGGGCGCCTTGAATCGCGCCCAAGAGATGTCCGATGATTTTTCCAAATAACCCATTAGATTGAGTCACATACCCAAATATTTTGAGCTGATACCCTATGAACGAAACATTACTTTACGCCTTTAGAGCCATTACAGATATTGCCGCAATGCTTCTTTTAATAAGATTTTTGCTGCAGTGGGTAGGCGCTGATTTTTATAATCCGGTATCACAGGGCATTCTCAAAATATGCAGTCCGATTATTCGCCCCCTTGAAAAAATAATACCCAGCTTTGGTCGCTTTAACCTATCAGTGTTAGTGGCCGCTCTATTAATTAAATGGAGCTTTTTTGTAGTCATGGCAATCGCCAAGGGTGTCTTATCGGCGGGTATTTTTGCGTTTATTGCTTGGGCTGGCTTTGAGTTACTCAGAACCTTGGTCGAAATTTATTTTTGGGGTATTTTTATTCTGGTTGTTTTCAGCTGGGTTGGCACGCCGCCGCACCCTGCGGCAGGATTGGTGCATCAGGTAATTTCTCCCTACATGGAACCCTTTAGACGGTTTATACCACCACTCGGCATGATTGACCTGTCACCTATGGCTGCCATCTTTTCGCTGATGTTCATTCGCGCCAAAATACTTCCTTTAATAGGCATGCAAATTACCCCCTTCCTGATGTAAGCCAATAAATTTTTAGGGGGCGGGATCTGGATAAGCGTTGTGAACATCCTCAATCTCAGCCATCACCTCGTCACTTAAAAAAACCTCGGCAGCATCAATATTTTCTTTGAGTTGCTCCATGGTAGTTGCGCCAATTAAACAGCTAGCTACAAAATTTTGCTGGCAGACAAACGCCAAAGACATTTGTGCAAGACTTAACCCCTGTCGATTAGCTATATCTGCGTAGGCTTCAGTGGCGGCCAAAGTTTGCGGGCTATCGTAGCGAGTAAAGCGATCAAATAGCGTTAATCTTGCCCCTGAGGGTTTCTGATTATTAAGATATTTACCGCTCAGCACACCAAAGGCCATAGGCGAATAGGCCAACAGACCGATATTTTCTCTGATACAGAGTTCTGCCATGCCGGTCTCATATTGGCGATTCAATAGGTTGTAGACATTTTGCACGCTAATCACTGTAGGTAAATTATGCTGCTTGGCGAGGTTAAGATACTGCATTGCGCCCCAAGGCGTTTCATTAGAAATACCTATATGCTTTACCAGACCCTCATCAACTAATTCAGAAAGTACAACCAGTGTCTCTTCGATGCTAATGCCATCGGAATCAGGTTGGTGTCGATAACCTCTAGCGCCAAAGAAGTTGGTGGCGCGTTCTGGCCAGTGCACCTGATAAAGATCGATGTAGTCGGTTTGCAACCGTTCAAGCGAGCCATCAATAGCGCGTCGAATATGGTCTCTACTCAGCCGCGTGCCCCCTCTAATATGCGACAGCCCTGACTGTTTTTGCTCAGCCCGACCGGTTACCTTGGTGGCTAATGTAACCTCTGCACGCTTACCCGACTGGGCAAACCATTCACCAATACAGCGCTCAGTTTCTCCAACTGTTTCAGGCCGGGGCGGCACGGGGTACATCTCTGCGGCATCAAATAAATTAACCCCTCTTTTCAGAGCATAATCCATTTGCTCACAGGCCTGCTGTAAGTTATTTTGCTGACCCCATGTCATGGTGCCCAAACCAATAACCGGTACCTGCAATCCGGTTGTTCCCAGCGGCCTATATTGCATATGAATCCTCACGCGTTGTAGTTGCATGTTATTAAAGTCAACGAATTCGACCTTATCAGGTATAGTATGAAAAATCAGTGTCCATTTTAGATTTGTGAGCAATAGTTTGTGCAGTGGCTATTGCTTAAACAGCTGGGCGCTCTTAGACTTGCAGAATACAATTTAAACGAATTAACTATGTCATCAGATTTGCATAACAATCAGAATAACCAAGACAGTTCAGTGGGTCTGGTTAAGCCACAGCAGGTGGTTATTGAGCAGCCGCTCAAACTTGCCTGCGGGGTGGTTTTGCCCAGTCATAAGCTAGTTTATGAGACCTATGGCACGCTGAACAAAGACCGTAGTAATGGGATTTTAATTTGTCATGCCTTAAGTGGTGATCATCATGCGGCTGGTTACCATGAGGACGAAACAAAATCAGGCTGGTGGGACCACTATATTGGACCGGGCAAGCCTATCGACAGCAACCGCTTTTATATTGTATCGGTAAATAATATTGGCAGCTGCTTTGGCAGTACCGGGCCAGCATCCGAAAATCCCGAAACCGGCAAACCCTATGGCGCAGATTTCCCCCCGCTTAGAGCGAGAGACTGGGTAGCCTCACAACGGCTATTAATGCAACATCTCAAAATTAAATGCTGGGCGGCAGTGGTTGGTGGAAGCTTGGGTGGAATGCAGGCGATGCGTTGGTCGCTAGAGCACCCCGATGAACTGCAACATGCAGTAGTGATCGCATCATCCATGAAATTAACTGCACAAAATATTGCCTTTAATGAAATTGCTCGCAAAGCGATCAAATCAGATGCTGATTTTTGTGATGGTAACTATTTGCAGCACAATAAGGTGCCCCACAATGGATTGGCACTGGCGAGAATGATCGGCCATGTGACCTATTTGTCCGACGAACTTATGGGGCAAAAATTTGGCCGCGACCTAAGGTCAGGCGATCTTCTTCAGGGAAAAACAGAGCCTGTGGAATTTCAAATTGAAAGCTATTTAAATTATCAGGGCGATAAATTCTCTGACTTTTTTGATGCCAATAGCTATATTTTGATTACCAAGATGCTTGATTATTTTGACCTTGCTCGAGAGTATAATCATGATCCTGTGGCAGCCTTTAGCCATGCTAAATGTAAGTTCTTGGTGGTTTCATTCAGCAGTGATTGGCGTTTCTCGCCAGATAGGTCCCAGGAAATTACCGATGCATTAATCGCTGCAGGAAAGAACGTTTCCTACATTGCCATAGACTCAGATCATGGCCATGATGCGTTTTTACTGCCTAATGAGCGCTATCAAAAGGCACTTGGCGGCTATCTTAGCAAGCTGGCAGATCATGTAGAGGGCGGATTATGAACCATAAACTTGATTTGATTAAACCTTGGATTGAGCCCAACTCCCGCGTTTTGGATCTGGGTTGTGGTGACGGCGCACTTCTGGCAAGTCTTCAAGAGCAACTGGATGTTATTGGCTATGGGTTAGAAATTGACCCTAATTCCATTAGTCGCTGTCTCGAAAAAGGCGTCAATGTTATCGAACAGGATCTAAATAAAGGCCTAAAAAACTTTGCTGATCAAAGCTTTGATACAGTTTTAATGACCCAGACTTTGCAAGCATTGCGCTACCCCCACCTAGTGCTTGACGAGATACTCAGAATTGGCAGCAAGTGCATTGTTACCTTTCCAAATTTTGGTCATTGGCGAACCAGAGCCTATCTAAATTTTCTCGGTCGTATGCCAGTCACCAAACAGCTCGCCTACCAATGGTATGACACACCCAATATTCATTTTTTCACCTATGATGACTTTGAAGCCCTGTGTAAAGAACGCAGTATCAATATTCTTCATCGCGAATTTATGGCTCAGGGTGTGGCTGACAAAGCACTTAAAAGTGTTTTTCCTAATCTATTTACCGAGATTGCGGTGTATCACCTAAGTCGATAACCCCATAAGAGAACTTTTATGAAGCACCTAGTACTTTTGTCCCTGCTTTTAGCTTCTGCTGCATTTTCAGAGCCCGTTAAACAGAGCCATGTAAAACAGCATGGTGACTTAAAAATTTTTTATAGCGCCTTTGACAGCTCTTTTCTAACTCCGGAAATTGCAGTGGCAAACAATTTTGTGCGCGGCAAAGATCGCGGCCTAGTAAATATCGCTGTGGTCAAAACTCTCGGGCAAGGTATTCCCGCAAAAGTTACGGGTGTGGTAAAAAATATTTTTCAGCAAACCCAACAGCTTGAGTTTGTGGCGATCAAAGAACAGTCAACTGTTTACTACTTAGCCCCTTTTGAATTTGAAAATGAAGATCTGCTTACATTTAAAATTAATGTGGCAGCTGGGAAAAGTCAGTTTCCTTATGACTTCAAATTTCAAAAGAAGATGTATCACAATCCCTAATCATCTGTTTGGAATCAGCTACTATGGACTTAAAAGATTTAGTATTAGCCAGCAGTAATCAGGGCAAAATCAAAGAACTACAGCATATGCTTGGCGGCCTAGGAATTAACATTATTCCACAGCAGTCGCTGGGTATCGAAGATGCCGACGAAACCGGTCTCACCTTTGTTGAAAATGCTATCTTAAAAGCACGTCATGCCGCAGAACAGTCTGGTCTTGCCGCGATAGCAGATGATTCAGGCTTGGAGGTTGACTATCTTAAGGGTGCGCCCGGAATTTATTCAGCGCGCTATGCGGGCCTTGGCGCTAACGATCAAACTAATCTTGATAAACTCATGTCTGCCCTAAAATCTGTGCCCGCCGAACAACGCAAAGCCAGATACCAAACCGTTATTGTGGTTATGCGCCACGGGACCGACCCCACACCTATTATCTGCCAGGGCACCTGGGAGGGCGAAATTGCTTTTCAGGAAAAAGGCCATGAAGGGTTTGGCTATGACCCTATTTTCAAACCACTTGATGCAGACTGTCATGCCGCTGAACTTGATAAATCCGTTAAAAATACTGTTAGTCATCGCGGCAAAGCCATTGCACAGCTTCTTGAAACTCTGAAATCATAAATTATTGCGATGCTAGAGCTGCCTCCCCTTTCACTCTATGTACATATTCCTTGGTGCATAAAAAAATGCCCCTATTGCGATTTTAATTCGCACCAAGGGCATGAAAATATTCCCGAACAGGCATATTTACAGGCTCTTCTTAAAGACCTAAACAATGATTTGCACTGGGTTAAAAATAGAAAGTTACATTCAATATTTTTTGGCGGCGGAACGCCCAGTCTATTTTCCGCCCAATCCATCGAAAAAATTATTAGTGCCGCAGAAAAACACATTGGCTTCGAGGCAAACATAGAAATAACCCTTGAAGCTAACCCGGGTTCAGCAGAACAGCAAAAATTTGCTGGTTTTTATACCGCCGGCGTCAACAGGCTATCCATAGGCGTGCAAAGCTTTAATGACCAACACCTAAAAAGTCTTGGCCGTATTCACAGCGCAGAACATGCCAAAACAGCTATTGAAATGGCACAAAAATCTGGTTTTGAGCGCTTTAATATTGATTTGATGCATGGCTTACCCGATCAAAGCCGAGAAGATGCGATGGTCGATCTAGACATAGCCATTCAAACCGGTGCCACCCATATTTCTTGGTACCAGCTAACCATTGAGCCGAACACTAGCTTCTTTTCAAGACCACCCGTCCTGCCAGAAGAGGATCAACTTGCGGATATTCAAGATCTTGGTATGCACAAGCTCAGTAGCGCAGGATTTTCTCAGTATGAGGTGTCGGCTTTTGGTAAAGCCGGTGAGGCCTGCAGGCATAATCTAAACTATTGGCAATTTGGCGACTATCTAGGCATTGGCGCTGGCGCCCATGGCAAGCTGACTATGCCGGAAAATGCTGAGATTGTTCGAACCGCTAAAACACGTCAGCCGGAACATTTTATGAGTCGAGAAAAGACCGCCATCGCAACTCAAAAACCCATAAATCCGGACCAGCTAAGTCTGGAATTTATGATGAATGCCTTACGCCTGACACAGGGCGTAAACAAAGAATTATATGCCCAGCGCACAGGGATTGACCCGTCCAATATAGCTCTGCTGATTTCGCAGCTTGAAGCGGATGGGCTGCTCAATAGCCAGTCAGCGAATTATTGCACTACCGACAGGGGTATGCGCTATCTTGATTCGGTGCTACAGCGCTTTTCATAATTTTTACTCTACTGTTTACCCATTTTTTGTTAAGCTCTTAACAAAATACAAAACAAATATATAAATAATTAAATTGGACAATAATATCCCTAACCATTCAGTACCAGATGAAAGTGCACGACTTATGCGGCTGGCAACCTATGCCTCCGTGTCTGTTGCTGTATTTTTAATTTTGGTAAAGCTAGTGGCCTGGAGTCAGTCTGACTCGGTAAGTCTATTAGCGACCTTAATCGACTCGATACTGGATGCCTTTGCCTCTATTATAAATTTATTTGCTGTTAGACATGCGTTAACACCAGCAGACAAGGAACACCGCTTTGGTCATGGTAAAGCTGAGGCGCTTGCGGGACTGAGTCAGTCACTATTTATTGCAGGATCCGCCCTCTTTTTATTGATAGAAGTTGGTAGCACCATTATCAACCCGGTTGAAATTAAATATCCAATAATCAGTATGATCGTGGTGGCCGTCACTATTGTCGTGACCCTGTTACTGGTTGGCTTCCAGCAACATGTGATTAAAAAAACCCAATCTGTCGCTATTACTGCCGATGCGATGCATTATAAGTCTGACCTTTTAATGAATAGTGCAGTCATACTGGCGTTGTGGCTATCCACCATGGGTCTTTCGATTTTTGACCCAATCATAGGTGGCATTATTGCCTGCTACATTCTATACAGCGCTTGGAACATTCTTCGGATATCCATGGATCAGCTTATGGATAGAGAGCTACCCGATGAGGTACGTGACAATATTAAAAAAATTGTGCGCGCACATCCCAAGGCGTTAGGGCTTCATGATTTAAGAACACGCCATTCTGGCACCATGACATTTATTCAGTTTCATCTTGAAATTGAGGACGAGCTGACGCTATTTGAAGCGCACAATGTTTCCGATGAAGTTGAAGCTACGCTAGAACAAACTTACCCTAAATCAGAAATAATTGTTCACATAGATCCTAAATCAGTGGTTGGCAAAGAGCCTGTCGCCACCTTCGAATAAACCCAATATTAATAATTCTTTTGCAGGGTATTAAGTATATTAATTGTTCCAGACTCACCCCTAGTGCTATTATAAGCCCCAAGCAAAAATATTAAATTAACCCTCTTAGTTGGAGAAAATTCCTAATGAGTGATTCTGTTGTTCACGTTACCGATGCTAGCTTTGAAGCCGATGTGCTTCAGTCAGATGTTCCTGTTTTAGTTGATTTTTGGGCGCCTTGGTGCGGTCCATGTAAAATGATTGCCCCGCTACTCGACGAAATAGCGATTGATTACGACGGCAAGGTTAAGGTCTGTAAAGTGGACGTGGACAGTAGTCCAGAAAGCGCGGCTAAATTTAATGTTCGCGGTATCCCAACATTGCTCGGGTTTAAAAATGGTGCAATTGAGGCCACCAAAGTGGGCGCGCTCTCAAAGGGTCAATTAGCCGAGTTTGTTGACAGCCTTCTTTAATTTTGTTGCGGCCTCTTTCGGGGGGCCGCAAATTCAGCTTGCGTTTACTTGCACAACCCTTTAGTCTACTCCCATATCAATTCAAAGCGCCTTCTGGCAACCAAGTAAAATAATTAAGTGCCTCAGTCGGCTTTAGACTACAATCAAACAAAACAACCTTTGGCTGTTGCCAATTCTCCGAATTACTAATCCTAAGAACATTCTATGAACCTATCAGAACTTAAGCAAAAACCAATCGATGAATTACTAGAAATGACAGCCTCAATGGGGCTTGATAATCTGGCGCGTTCACGCAAACAAGACATCATTTTCGCTCTCCTTAAAAGACACGCCAAAAGCGGTGAAGATATTTACGGCGACGGAGTACTCGAAATACTACCTGATGGATTTGGATTTTTACGCTCTGCAGGGGCTTCATACTTAGCCGGGCCAGACGATATTTATGTATCGCCCAGCCAGATTAGACGATTCAACCTAAGAACAGGTGACAGAATAGCCGGCAAAATTAGACCACCAAAAGATGGTGAGCGCTATTTTGCCATGCTCAAAGTTGATGAAATTAACTTTGATGCCCCAGAGAATGCTCGCAATAAAATTCTATTTGAAAACCTTACTCCATTATTTCCAGACGAGCTCTTGGCTCTCGAATCAGGAAATGGCTCTACAGAAGATTTGACTGGACGTGTTATTGATTTAGTTTCGCCCATTGGTAAGGGTCAAAGGGGCCTGATTGTTGCGCCGCCAAAAGCGGGTAAAACAATTATGATGCAGAACATTGCGCAATCGATTATTCGCAACAACCCTGAATGCTATATTATTGTTTTGCTAATCGATGAGCGTCCAGAAGAAGTGACTGAAATGCAGCGAACGGTTCGAGGAGAAGTCATTGCTTCAACCTTTGACGAGCCGCCCAATCGCCATGTTCAGGTTGCAGAAATGGTTATTGAAAAAGCCAAGCGTCTGGTAGAGCACAAAAAAGACGTGGTTATTTTGCTGGATTCTATTACTCGCTTAGCTCGAGCCTACAACACGGTCATTCCTTCGTCAGGTAAGGTTTTAACCGGTGGTGTTGATGCTCACGCTCTTGAAAAGCCCAAACGTTTTTTTGGTGCTGCACGAAATATTGAAAATGGCGGCAGTCTGAGTATTATTGCTACAGCCCTGGTTGACACCGGTTCCAAAATGGACGAAGTGATCTACGAAGAATTTAAAGGCACAGGTAACATGGAGCTTATTCTAGATCGTAAAATCGCTGAAAAACGTGTCTATCCTGCTATTAATATTCGTCGTTCAGGTACTCGCCGAGAAGACTTATTAATGGACGAGTCTGAACTGCAACGTGTTTGGATTCTTCGTAAACTCCTTCATGATATGGAAGACCTTCCAGCGGTTGAGTTTATGATAGAAAAATTAAAAGGATTTAAGAGCAACGGTGAATTTTTTGGCGCTATGAAGCGTAAGTAGTTGGCACGCAGATAATTAGTCTGCCTTAACAACTTTTGGGCTCGCACCATGAAGCATTCTGATCTCCGCGAATTTATCTCATACCTAGAACAGCAGGGTGAGCTTGTGCGCATTACACATGAGGTTGATCCTCATCTAGAAATGACTGAGATCAGCGATCGAACGCTGCGCGCCAAAGGCCCTGCTCTATTATTCGAAAACCCTAAGGGCTATTCTATGCCCGTCTTATGTAACCTGTTTGGCACGCCAAAGCGCGTTGCTATGGGCATGGGGCAAGACTCTGTAGAAGCATTAAGAGATGTTGGCGAGTTACTGGCCTTCTTAAAGCAGCCTGAACCTCCCAAAAGCCTGCGTGATCTTTGGGGAAAGCGTCATGATTTTAAACAGGTGCTTAATATGCCTGTTAAAAACCTTAAGAAAGCCCCCTGCCAAGAAGTGGTTATTGAGGGTGATGAGGTCAATTTAGATAGTATACCCATTCAAACCTGCTGGCCGGGCGACGTATCTCCTCTAATTACATGGCCCTTGATTGTTACGCGAGGCCCCGATAAAGAACGTCAGAATCTTGGCATTTATCGCATGCAGAAACTGACTAAAAACAAACTCATTATGCGCTGGCTGGCACATCGTGGCGGTGCTCTAGATTATCGTGATTGGCAGCAAAAACATCCTGGCAAGCCCTATCCGGTTGCCATCGCACTAGGTGCTGACCCTGCTACAACCTTGGGCGCGGTTACCCCAGTACCAGACAGCCTCTCTGAATATGCCTTTGCAGGTCTACTGCGCGGTGAAAAAACCTCTGTTGTTAAATGTATTGGCAGTGATCTTCAGGTGCCGGCTACTGCAGAAATAATCTTAGAAGGGTATTTACAACCAGGCGAAGAAGCCAATGAAGGCCCCTTTGGGGACCATACCGGTTACTACAACGAAGTTGAGAGCTTTCCTGTATTTACCGTCGAGCGCATCACTCACCGTAAAGACCCTATTTATCACAGCACCTACACAGGCCGCCCGCCCGACGAGCCGGCAATACTTGGCGTTGCACTAAATGAAGTGTTTGTGCCAATTTTACAAAAACAGTTTCCTGAAATTACTGACTTTTATCTGCCTGCAGAAGGATGCTCCTACCGCATGGCCGTTGTTAGCATGAAAAAACAATTTCCCGGGCATGCTAAGCGCGTGATGATGGGGGTCTGGTCATTTTTACGTCAATTTATGTATACCAAATTTATCATTGTTACCGATGAGGATATTGATATTCGTAACTGGGAAGATGTTATTTGGGCCATCACCACACGAATGGATCCTTCCCGAGATACGGTTATGATTGATAATACGCCCATTGATTATTTAGACTTTGCCTCGCCAGTATCTGGCCTAGGCTCAAAAATGGGACTGGATGCAACCAATAAGTTACCGGGCGAAACTAATCGCGAATGGGGCCAACCCATTGTTATGGACCCAGAAGTCAAACAGCGTATTGATGATCTGTGGGACGAGCTAGGTATCACCAACAATCAAAAATAAGCGCTTGCATACTACCCGCAGGAAGATTAAGTTATTAAAAATAAACAATAATATCCTTGGGAGCTGAAAGTGAAAAATCATCGAAGTCAGTTCTATCTGTTTGCCGAACGCCGATTTCTTCCTTTCTTTGTCACTCAATTTCTTGGCGCCTTAAACGATAATCTATTTAAAAATGCGCTTTTAGTCATGGTGGTCAGTTCAGTACTCACCATTTCGCAATACAATACAAACTTTATAACCAATCTAGCTGCCGGGCTATTTATTCTGCCCTTCTTTTTGTTTTCAACCATTGCCGGCCATCTTGCTGACCGCTTTGATAAGGCCTACTTAATTAGACGCATTAAATTCGCAGAAATTATTTTAATGTTAATTGGCTTCTTCTCACTGTGGCAAGGTAATTTGACCCTAATGTTAGGGGTACTTTTTCTGCTTGGTGTTCAATCTGCTTTTTTTGGCCCCATCAAATATGCGATTATTCCCCAACACATGAAGAGTAACGAACTCATGGCCGCCAACGCCCAAGTTGGCATGGGCACTTTTGTCTCCATTCTACTGGGCACACTAATTGGTGGTTGGCTAGTGACCGAAACACAGGGGCCATTAATATTAGGGTCATTAGTTATTTTAGTAGCAATTGTCGGCTGGCTGAGTAGCTGCCAGATACCTAGCGCACCCCCAGAAAAACAATCAAGCGAGCGCATTACAGCCTTTAATCCACTGCGGGAAACAATCTATAACTTTGGTCTAGCGAAACAAAACAGAACTGTTTTGTTGTGCATTTTTTCGAACTCATGGTTCTGGCTTTATGGCGCCTGTTTTTTAACTCAGGTGCCTAACTTTGCGGTCACCATACTAGCCGGCGACCCCAAACTAATTTCTATCTTATTAGCTGCATTTATTGTTGGCGTTGCCATTGGCTCACTCTGCTGTACTCGTCTATCCAATGGCAAGGTTGAGCCCGGCTTAGTCCCCGTGGGTGCTGCCGGACTTAGCCTCTTTGCCATTGACCTGTATTTTTCATCCAACGTATTTTCTGCTATCAGCAGCCAAGGCGACATGATTTCACCGGCGGCATTTTTAACTATGTCGGAAGGACTTCGTATTCTTTTTGATTTGCTCTTTATTGGGCTTTTTGGCGGTCTCTTTATAGTCCCTATTTACGCTATGATCCAGCAGAACACTGAAGGTACAACCCGCGCTAGAGTACTTTCAGTTAATAATATTTTTAATGCCCTATTTATGGTGTCTGGTAATTTAATGGGCATGCTCTTCTTGAGCAAACTAGGCTGGACCATACCTCAATTCTTTTTATTCTTAGCGCTAATAAATCTAGCCTATATGGGTAGTATTTTTTACTTAGAACCCCTGTTTTTAAACAGTTTTCACCGCTGGAGAAAACGCCTGCCCTTTCAGGAAAATCTATGACCGATGAGCCCTATAATTTTCTTTTTATAGAGGCGAGGTATGGGTTAAACTAGCCCTCTAACTACTCAGGCTCGAACACGACTATATCCTATGATTAAATTTGTTTTACAAAATGCCAATGGGCGTTATTTTAGCAAAGATTTAGACTGGATTGATGAGCTCAAAGCATCGGCTATTTTTTGTTATGAACATCAGGACCAGGCACTCAATAAACTGGTTGAGTTAAATGCCAAAGAAATTAATCTTAGAGCTCAGGTCATTGCCTGTGACAGTGCCCATGGCGGTAAACTTTCGCCTATTGCCTCCTCGTCTTCTGCAGCCTAACTGAGAGGCCAACCTTGTCCTTACCTGATCATTTAGCGCTTTTAGACAACCCTCAAGTCTCACGTCATTTAAAGGGAATTATTCGAGGTATAGAAAAGGAAAGTCTTCGCGTCACTCCTAGCGGCCATATTGCCTCTACACCTCACCCAAAGAGCTTGGGGTCCGCATTGACGCATCCCTCAATCACTACGGATTATTCAGAGGCGCTACTTGAATTCATTACTGCACCCAGTAGCTCTATTGAAGCCGTTCTGAAAGAGCTTGAAGACTTGCATCGCTTTACCTATCACCAGATAGAAGACGAACTACTTTGGGTCAGCAGTATGCCCTGCCAGCTTGGCGCCGATGATCAGATACCCATTGCCCAATATGGCAGCTCCAATGTAGGTCAAATGAAAGAGATATATCGCAAAGGGCTGGGCCATAGATATGGTCGTGCAATGCAGACTATTGCGGGCATTCACTACAACTTTTCGCTTCCCGATGAGCTCTGGGAAGCACTTAAAGAAAAACAAAATAGTCATCTGTCGTTACAAGACTTTAAATCGGAAGGCTATTTCAAACTAATTAGAAATTTTAGGCGCTATGCCTGGCTGCTTCTTTATTTACTGGGCGCTGCACCGGCTGTTTGCAGAAGTTTTGTTGCCAGTAGAGACCATCATTTAAGCCCGGTAGGCACAGATAGTCATAGTCTCTATCAGCCCAACGCCACCTCACTCCGCATGGGTGATCTGGGCTATCAAAGTCAGGCGCAAAGTAACCTAGATGTTTCCTACAACAGCCTTGAGCAATATATAGGCACACTGCGTGCCGCACTTGCAGAGCCCTACCAAAGCTATGCTGATATTGGCTTGAAAGATGAACAGGGTGACTACAATCAGCTCAATACTCATGTTTTACAGATTGAAAATGAATTTTATAGTCCTATACGCCCCAAGCGCACAGCGACCGAAAATGAAACGCCTCTTCAGGCGCTTGAACGGCATGGGGTTGAATATATTGAAGTGCGCTGTCTTGATGTAAACCCACTAATATCCTGCGGGATTGATGCTCAAACTATACAGTTTTTAGATACCTTTTTACTCTTCTGCTTATTTAGCGATAGCCCAGATATCAGCGACCAAGACTCGCACCGCCTGTCGGAAAATATGCTGCGCACAGTCTACAACGGACGTGACCCTGAATTAAAACTATGGCAAAACCAAAGCGAACGATCGCTTCGCCACTGGGGTAAAGAATTACTAGAAAAAATGGACCCTATTGCGCAACAGTTAGACATTGCCAATCAAAGTAAAAATCACTATTCGCAAGTTTTGGCAAAAATGCAGGGAAAAATTTCAGAGGCACAGGCAACGCCCTCAGCCCAAATGCTAGCGGAAATGACAGAGAACACTGAAACCTATTTTCGTATGGCCATGAGAAAAGCCAAAGAGCAACGCGACCAATTTACTCAGGGAAATATTGAAGCTGAGCTTGAGAAAACCTATAGTGAGTTAGCAAAAGCATCGCATAATAAACAGGCGCAAATAGAGCATAACGATACTCAGTCTTTTCACCGCTATTTGGCAGATTATTGGGCAATGTCAAAAACAACAGTTCAGGAGTCAGTATGAATCTGCCAGGTTACAGGACCATAAATTGTCTTCAAGCATTAATCGGAATCCTGCTCATACTGGTAGCAGTCCTGTATTTCCAGAATCATCTGGGGCTTGAGCCTTGCTATCTTTGTATAACCCAGCGCGTTTTTATTATGTCTATCGCGGTTGTCTGTGCTCTGGCGGCTTTACATAACCCCACGCAAAGCGGGCAAAAACTCTATGCAGGTCTATCTACTAGTCTTGCGCTTGTTGGTAGCTATTTTTCAGGGAAGCAGCTTTGGCTTCAAAGTCTTCCTGAAGACAAGATCCCGGCATGTGGTATTCCTGTGGACTATCTGTTTGACGTTTTTTCACTTTCAGAAGCCATTTCACACCTGCTGCGAGGCGATGGAAACTGCGCAGAAGTTCAGTGGCAGCTTTTAGGTCTAAGTATGCCGGGCTGGGTTTTATTAGCTTTTATTGGTTATGTTGTAGCTGGCATTTATCAGTTTCTTCGCAAAGTCTAAAGCGCTTTATTCCTCTCGTTGTTAAAGGGAAATATTAGCATTTGAATAAAGATTTTCCTTTATTCCTATAATAAGAGTAAGCTATAAATTCAAAAATGGATTATGGATTTACTTATGGAAGACAAAAACATAAAGCCAAATGAATTTTGGCCGTGGGCCCATGAGCGGATCAAGCACTGGCTTGAAGCCCGCCGAGAACTTCTTATTACCTTTTACCACCTCAGCAATTTCAAAGACTTTAAAGATAATGATTATGCTCAGGGAAAACAGCTACAGACTTTTTGTCAGCAGTTGGTTGACTATATCTCCGAGGGTCATTTTGAGATTTTCGAGCAGCTTATCGACGAGGGTCACCTTTTTAAGGATGCAGAAGCATTAGCCTCGGGCAAAAAACTATTGCCGGCAATTTACTCGCTAACCGATCTAATCTTAGATTTTAATGACAAATATTTAGCCACCGATGATCTCTTGACCTTAGCGACTGATTTGTCCGCTTTAGGTGAAACCCTCGCTCAGCGGTTTGAGATTGAAGACCAAATGGTCAATATTTTACATAGTGCCCACTATCAGCAGGTGCTCATCAAAAAGCCTGCTAATTAATTAGGGCAATAAAAAAGCCCCAGCTAGGGGCTTTTTTATTCACAGATTTAGCGATGGTTAACTAGCTAGCATCTGCTTTATTAACATCGGCTTTTAATAATTCCACGTCAAAAACCAGCACAGAGTTAGGACCAATAGGACCCTGACCGCCAGCACCATAGCCAAGATCAGCAGGGATATAAAGCTCCCACTTCGAACCCTCTGACATTAGCTGTAAGGCTTCTGTCCAGCCAGGAATTACTTGGGTAACGCCAAACTTAACCGGTACGCCACGCTTAATAGAGCTATCAAATTCCGTTCCATCCAAAAGCTTACCTGCATAATGAACTTCCACTGTACTTTCCTTAGTGGGTTTTGGGCCTTCACCCTTAGTCAGTACTTTGTACTGTAAGCCAGATTCAGTGGTTACTACGCCTTCTTTAGCAGCATTGGCTTCTAGAAAAGCTGCGCCCTCTTTAAGATTCGCATCTGATTCCAAATCTTTTGCCTCCTCTTCAACTTTTTGCATCTCTTGGCGCTTAGCCATCATTTGCTTTTGAAACTCACCGATTACATTGGCGGTTTCTTCTTCGCTTAATTTTGATTCATTTTTTGCAGCACCGTCAGCAAAACCCTGATGGTAAGCTGCTTGGTCTAGGTCTACACCCGTTGAGGTAATACCCTTTCCGTTTTCGATGCCCATAAGGTAACTCACTTTTTGATCTTGCGTTTCCAAAGCCGCGGCTTCTGGCTCCGCTGCTTTATCATGACCGCAGGCAGTTAAGGCCAGCGAAAAAAGTGCAATTAGGCTAATTTTTTTCATCATCGTTTCCCAGTAATTAATGTAAATTATTTTATTTGTTCTAAGTTTAGGCTATTTTTATGACTAAAAAAATAATAAATAGTTCGATTGCCTGTTAAAAAAAGTTTAAAAACCTCTTATCAGATTTTTTCTGCCATTAAATCCCATACGCCGTGGCCCAATCTTTCGCCGCGCTTTTCAAATTTTGTCAGGGGCCTAAATTCAGGCCTTGGCACAAAGTCATTTGACATATTTTTAAACCCTTCAGCCTCTTGGATAAGCTCGAGCATCTGCTCTGCATAGGGCTCCCAATCGGTTGCCATATGTAACACGCCACCGGGGGCAAGCTTAGCACGCATAAGCTGTAAAAATTTTGGCTGAACTATACGGCGCTTATTATGCTTTTTCTTATGCCAAGGATCAGGAAAATATAGCTGAATTCTGTCGATACTGTTATCTGAAAAACACTCACTTAAAACGTCCGTAGCATCCGCCAGATAAACTTTTAGATTTTTGATTTGTTTTTCCTGTGCGGCATTAATCAGACTGCCAACGCCGGGGGGATGGACCTCTATCCCTACAAAATCAATATCGGTCTGTTGCTCGGCCATTTCTAGTAATGAACCGCCCATACCAAAACCAATTTCGACCACCTTTTTATTATTGCGCCCAAACAGAGCCTTTAGATCAATCATGCCGTCGGCAAGGCGTAAACCATAGTATTCCCAGCCCTGCTCAAAGGCGCTGCGTTGCGCCTTTGTCATGCGACCGGCCCTCACCACGAAGCTACGAATGGTTTTATCGCGAAACTCTGGTTTAATTTCCATTATTTTTTTCCCGCGCTGAAATTAACAACAAAACCCACCCCACTAAAAATGCTAGACCACCAATCGGCGTCACTAAAGCTAGCTTGGTGATGCCGGTAGCCACTAAAAGATAGAGCGAGCCTGAAAATAAACCTATCCCCAACAAGAAAAAGATCGCAGCATAGGTTCTATGCTGAGGTGACCCAACTTGCTTGTCTATGCAAATCAAGCCTAATAATGCCAGTGTGTGAAACATCTGATACTTTACTGCGGTATGAAAAACCGCTATTCGCTCAGGTGAAAGGCTAGCCTCTAAGACATGCGCAGCAAATGCCCCTAAAAGCACAGCTAACAGCCCATTAATGGCTACAATTTTTATCCAAAACAGTTTATTCATAGGCATAAAAAAACCGCACTGAAGCTGATCGGCGCGGTTTGGTTCTTCTCTCTGTTCTACTAGGCTTCCATCGCTGCACGCACTTTGAGCATAGCGTTCTTTTCTAGCTGTCTAATTCTTTCCGCCGACACGCCAAATTCGTCCGCAAGCTGATGAAGAGTCGCCTTCTTATCATCTAACCAACGTCGTTTAAGTATTTCTTGGCTGCGCTGGTCTAAAACGCTGACTGCCTGACTAAGACGCGCATTGTTATCAGCTTCATAGTCATCATTTTCAACACAGGTTGCTGGATCAGCGCTTTTGTCTTCAAGATAAAGGGCCGGTGCATAGGCTGTTTTTTCGTCATCATCGTCATCAGGCGCGTCAAAACAGGCATCATGTGCCGAAAGGCGCATTTCCATTTCCATCACATCTTTTACTTCAACGCCCAGGTCTTCGGCCACCGCTTTAGCTTCATCGCTAGAAAGCCATTGAAGCTGCTTTTTAGCACCGCGCAAGTTGAAGAATAATTTTCGCTGAGACTTGGTGGTAGCAATTTTAACAATTCGCCAGTTACGAAGAATAAATTCATGTATCTCCGCCTTAATCCAGTGAACCGCAAAAGAAACCAAACGCGCACCTTTCTCGGGATTAAAGCGCTTAACTGCCTTCATCAGACCTACATTGCCCTCTTGAATTAAATCCCCCAGAGGAAGACCATAGCCATTGTAAGAACGCGCAATGTGGACAACAAAGCGAAGGTGAGCCATAACTAAACGTCGTGCCGCCTCAAGATCGTCCTGATAATACAGGGCCTCACCTAGGGCACGCTCTTCATCGAGGGAAAGGATAGGCACAGAGGCAGTTCCCTGAATATAAGCATTCAGGTTAGCGCCAGGACTCATCCAATCCATTGTTTGAAGCGATTTAGTCATAAAATTCTCTTGTGTCAGCTACCAATTATAGCATTAATTTAAAATAGTGCCTATTAGCAGAAATTCAAGTGCTATTTGGATTTATATCGGAATTTACGCAAACTACGCTATCTTGGTTTGATATGATTAAGATGCTTGCCCACTGCCAACCAAGCCCCCGCAAGACCCAGCAAAAACCCCGTGCCAAGAAGCGCAAAAAACCCCTGGAACCCCGGCCCTCTGAGCATAAAATGACTGCCATAAAGTTGACTGATATTTTCAACCGACCCGCCTAGCCACCAGAATCCAATAGTCAGCATAATCCCGGCCACTAAAGCACCAAAAAGCCCCTGCAGCATGCCAAAATAGAGAAAAGGTCTTCTGACATAAGCGTCCGTTCCACCAACTAACTTAACCACAATAATTTCTTCACGACGACTATGAATAGCAAGCCTTATGCTATTGCCTATAATCACTAGCACACCAAGACCTAAGGCACCGCCAAGTGCCAAAACTACTTTTTTGCCAAGTTCTGTGAGGCTTTTCAGGCGCTGTAGCCATAGCATATCAATTTGCGCATCATCAACTAAGTCTATGTTGACCATTTTCGCTATGAGCTTCTGAGCTTTTTGCGGCAAAGATAAAACATCGATAGCGGGCTCGATAATAAACACAGGCGGTAATGGGTTGTCGTCGAGGTACTCAAGGGCTGAACCAAATCCAGAGGCCTCAGTAAACTCGTTAAGCGCCTGCTTAGGATCCACATAAACCAGACTATTTACTTCAGAGAAACTCTGTATTTTTTCCTGTATTACAGCGACTTGCTGCTGGCTCGCGGTATTGTTGACATAAACTGTTATCTGGGAAAAAGAGTCAAAATTATTTTCAAACTGGCGGACATTGTCGACAACCAGTAAGAGCGTGGCCGGCAAAGATAACGCTATAGCGACAACCACTGTAGTCATGAGCGTCTGGAAAGGATCTCGCAGTAACCTGATAAGACTATCTTCAAGGGTGTGCCGATGATGGGCAATTACCGCACCTATTTTGGCACGCAAACCGACCTTAGCGCCCACTGCTCCTCTGCGAGCTGTTTGACTAGAGGGCTGGGGCATAGGCACCTCCACCTTCTGCTACTGAACCTTGATCTAAACGAACAATTCTGTGATTTAGTCGATGAATCAAATCAATATCATGGGTAGCAATTAATACGGTAACGCCAACATCTTGAAAGCGCTGAAACAGATTCATAATTTCAGCTGACAATTCGGGGTCAAGATTACCCGTTGGCTCATCTGCTAATAATATTCTTGGTTTATGTACTACCGCTCTAGCAATGCCCACGCGCTGTTGCTCACCGCCTGATAGCGCTAAGGGGCTTTGTTTTTCTTTGCTCAGCAAGCCAACACTGTCGAGAGCTGCGCGAACGCGACGGCCGGTTTCTTTTCTAGAAAAGCCTGCAACCTGAAGCGGCAAGGCAACGTTGTCAAAGACCGTTCGGTCCATGAGTAATTGGTGATCTTGAAACACCACACCCAGCTGTCTACGGTAGCTAGGAATACGAAAATTGGATAAACGGCTGACGTTTTTGCCATTAATGAGCAAAGCACCTGATGTAGGGCGCTCAAGCAACATTAACAGCTTCAATAATGTACTTTTACCGGCACCAGAATGGCCCGTTAAAAACGCTAGCTCACCTGCGTCAAGGTGCAGATTGACCCCACTAAGGGCCTCATACCCTCCGGGATAGCGCTTGCTAACATTATCAAAATGAATCATAGCTTAATCACTCTGCGCAACACCCAACAAGGCATCAACAAAGTCACTGGCGACAAAAGGTTGTAAGTCATTTTGACCCTCGCCCACCCCAATAAAGCGGATGGGTACATTAAATTTCTCGGCTAACGCAAAAATGACTCCGCCCTTAGCGGTGCCATCTAGCTTAGTTAAGGCGATTCCAGTCACGCCAACCGTTTGATGAAACTGTGCCATTTGCACCACGGCGTTTTGACCCGTTGCCGCATCAAGCACCAACAAAACCTCATGGGGGGCGTTGCTATCAAGCTTGCCAGCAACACGCTTAACCTTTTCTAACTCTTCCATTAAATTACTTTTATTATGAAGCCTTCCTGCGGTATCAGCGATTACAGTATCTACGTTTCGTGACGATGCAGCCTGTATGGCATCAAAAATTACAGAGGCACTATCTGCGCCTGTATGTTGTGCCACCACCGGTACCTGATTGCGATCACCCCAGGCTTGTAATTGCTCGACGGCAGCTGCTCTAAAGGTATCCCCAGCTGCCAAAATAACTGACTTGCCCTGCTGTTTAAGATAGCTCGCTATTTTTCCGATGGTGGTTGTTTTACCCACGCCATTAACGCCTACCACCAGAGTTATGTGAGGCCCAGTGGCTAATTCTATGTTTAAAGGAACCTCGCAAGGGGCTAGCTTGGCTAATAGAAGATCTTTTAGCGCGGTATGCAACGCAGCGCCGTCTTGAAGCTGGTTTCTGCTAACCCGATCGGTTAGCTCTTGAATGATTGACCCTGTTACCTCAACACCTACATCCGCGATTAACAATAATGTTTCGAGTTCTTCTAAAATATCTGCATCAATTTTTTTTGCGCCCAAGAACAGGCTAGTAAAGCCACTGCCAGTTCGCGTCAAAGCCTTGCGCATGCGATCCATAAAACTTGGCGTAGCGGTCTTTTCAGTGCTTTCGGGAGGGGCCTGCTTTATGGTTTCTTCAGCAGCCTGAATCTCAACCGAAGATTGGTTGCGTTTGAAGCGATCAAAAAAAGATTTTTTATCTGACTGTTGCATAGGGTCAAAAGACTCCGAATACACCTAAGGTTGGTTTACAGGGTTACTTGTTTCTAGTGTATCCTATCCTTTGAGGGCATCCCATAAAAATGGGTTTAAATTTTTAATCGGAGAAGCATTTCATTGGCAAAAAAAGGATCTCAACAATCATCGGGCTCAGTACGCATTATCGGCGGCAAATGGCGTAGCCGAAATCTTCGCTTTGTGTCTGTAGATGGCTTGCGCCCAACTGGCAGTCGCATCCGTGAAACGCTCTTTAACTGGCTTGCGCCCACTATCGAGGGCGCTAGATGCCTAGACCTTTTTGCAGGTTCTGGCGCTCTCTGTTTTGAAGCACTTTCACGGGGAGCGGATTGTTGCGTTGCTATTGAAGCGAATTCTCAAGCTGTTTCTGAACTGAGACATAATCAAGCACAGCTTACGGCTAATAATCTTGATATTGTCTCTGGTGATTGCCAAAAATTGCTTGAGCGTGGAAATACAGCCAAACCATACGATATTATTTTTCTTGATCCGCCCTTTGACATGAAGCTTCACAAACAGGCCAGCAGGTTACTTATTTCTGGTAACTGGTTGGCCTCTAAGGCCCAGGTATACTGTGAATTTCCGGCAACCGAAGCTCAAGACTTACCCCTGAGTTGGCGACTAATTAAGGACAAAATTGCCGGTAATGTTCGCTACTGTTTATTTGAATACGTTGAGCAAACGGCATAATTTAAGTAATATGCCGATCCATAACCTGTTGGGCAAAATTGCAACCATATGAAAACTATCGTTTATCCAGGCACATTCGATCCCGTAACCAATGGTCACATTGATCTTGTAGAACGCGCATCGAGACTATTCGACAAAGTGGTGATTGGCATTGCTAGTAGCCAGCGTAAAAGCCCACTTTTTACAATTGAAGAGCGCATTGAACTCGCCTCCGAGTGCTTACAACATGTGCCAAATGTTGAAATTCACGGTTTTGATTGCCTATTGGTAAATTTCGTCTCCGACTGTAATGCCGATGCGATTATGCGTGGTCTACGCGCGGTTTCTGATTTTGAATATGAATTTCAGCTAGCCAATATGAATCGCGCGCTATCGCCCGATATTGAAAGCATTTTTCTGACCCCCTCAGAAAAATTTTCCTATATTTCTTCTTCTCTAGTGAGGGAGATCTCTTCGCTCAAAGGCGATGTTTCACAATTCGTGCCTTCCAATGTAGCTAAGGCCTTGGCGGCACGACTACAATAAGTTAGGTTTGGCAGCTTGGGCAATACACCGAGCTGCGCTGGCCAAGCTTTAATTCCTTCAGCGTTGTCCCACATTTTTTGCAAGGCTCTCCTCCTCGCCCATAGACATCCAATGACTGCTGAAAATACCCTGGCTGTCCGTCACTATTAACAAAGTCACGCAGGGTGGTGCCTCCCTGTTTAATTGCTTCTGCCAAAATCTCCTTTATATTGCCAGAAAGTATTTGATAGCGCTGCTTAGAGATTTTGTTAGCTGCACGATTAGGCCTTATACCGCTGCGAAAAAGCGCCTCTGTGGCATAGATATTTCCCACGCCAACAACCACTGCGTTGGTCATAATAAACGGTTTTACTGCAAGCTTTCGATTGCGTGATGCTTGAAATAAACCATCACCATCAAAATTATTGGAGAGCGGTTCAGGCCCTAATTTTTCTAACTGATGGTGGTCTTCTGCCGACCACAGCCAACAACCAAAACGTCGCGGATCGTGATAGCGTAGCGCGCGACCATTGCTTAGCTGCATCTCAATATGATCATGTTTTCGCCAAGTTTCACTGGGGTCAGAAATTCGCAAACTACCACTCATGCCTAAATGTATCAGCATGGAGCCCCTTTCTAACCGTAAAATAATATACTTGGCCCGCCGCGATAACTGCTCAATTTTTTGTCCGCGGGCTATAGCCTGTATATTGTCAGTGACCGGCCAACGTAAGCTGGGCTGTCTGACGGTTAATGCAGTAATATTCTGGCCCTTGACAAAGGGCGCTATCCCGCGGAGGGTGGTTTCAACTTCAGGAAGCTCAGGCATAGGCTTAATCGGCAAATAATTAAATACTGTGGTAATAAACCTAGAATAACATAGATGAATCATAGCTAGCAGAAAGGAATCACTAGTAATTTTTTTAAATTACAGTAGAATCCAACTTGTTTATAAGATGCATAGATAGAGGCTTTTTTAAAATGGCTTTAGGTAAAAGACGCAAAGGGGAAGATGATTCCCAAATTGATTTAACACCCATGTTGGATGTGGTGTTTATCATGCTTATTTTCTTTATTGTAACCGCCTCTTTCGTTAATGAAACTGGTCTTAATGTTGACCGCCCACCCACATCTGATCAGCCGCCGCCCGACTCTGCCAATACTAATATTGTTTTTCGAGTTTCTGAAAGCAATGAAATTATGCTCGAAGGCCGAAGAATTGATATTCGCTCTGTAAGGGCTAATGTTGAGCGCTTACACGCAGCCAAACCCGAGGCTAAAGTTGTAATTAGTTCCCACCCTAAAGCTAAAACAGAAGTCTTTGTAATTATTTCTGATCAGGCAAGAGAAGCGGGTGTGTACGATATTTCTCTATCAACTGACTAACCCGCACTCGGGGTTAAATTCACCCTTTTTTGTTATAACGCAATTCATTCCTTGAATTTAGTTGTGGCTGTGCGATTATAAGTTAAGCGCAATAACAAGATTAAACTAATAAGCTTATAAGGGGTGCGACATGCTCGAGTTTAGCTCAGACTCAATTGTCGAACTTAAAAAAACACTGCCGGTATTTGATATCGTCGATCACAAGACGCTAAGCCCCCTATTGTCGTCGTACACAAACCATTACAGCCTGCCGGATAAAGCGCCCGAGCTAAACTTTTACCTGGGGACAATTCAGGTTAATCAACAAGCTATTTTTGCCGCTGCATGGGAACCCTCTGCTTCGAAAGGCACCGCCATTATTGTGCATGGCTACTTAGATCACCTAGGCTTATTTGGCCCTTTAATTAACCACCTATTAGACCAAGATTTCACGGTAGTCTGTTTTGACTTACCGGGTCTTGGGCTATCTGATGGCGAAAGGGCCTCTATCAATGACTTTTCGGAATACACTTTTGTGCTGGACCAGATAATAACAGTCTGCCAACAGCGATTTACCGGCCCCTTACATAGCCTAGGTCAAAGCACTGGAGGCGCTATTTTACTTAAGCATTTATTAGACGCTGAAAAAAATGTGCCCTACCCCTTTGCCACTTTAAACCTTTTAGCGCCCCTTCTTCATCCAAAGGGATGGTGGCTCAATCGTCACCTTTTACCCATTGTGGCACCCTTTCGCAAAGCTCTGAAAAGACGTTTTGGAGAAAGCTCTCATGATGCCAATTTTTTAGCGTTTCTTCGTGAAAAAGATTTCCTTCAACCTAAGGTGATGCCAATACCTTGGTTTGGCGCTGCTGAAAAATGGGCCAAAGAATTTGAAACCTGTGATGGCAGTGATTACCCCGTTAATATTATTCAGGGCACCTCAGACCAAACCCTAGACTGGAAATATAACCTTGAGGTTTTTGAACAAAAACTGCCGCAGATGCAATTACAAATTATCGAAGATGCTTACCATCATATGGCCAACGAAGAGCCTAGCCTAAGAAAGCAAATTTTTGAGGCCATGGTTTTTTAAGACTGTATTGGTTAGTGGCCGTAGACCAAGTCGGGCAGCCATGTGGCGAGCTGGGGCCAAATAGCCAGCATTATCATGAGTATTAGCTGCATAATAATAAACGGAATCACACCACGATACATTGCTGAGGTCTCTACCGTCGCGGGAGCGACACCACGCAAATAAAATAGCGCAAAACCAAATGGTGGGGTTAAAAAAGAGGTTTGTAGGTTAATCGCTATCATCACCCCAAGCCATACTGGATCTAAGCCCATCGCCAATAATACAGGACCCACAATAGGCACAACGACAAAGGTTATTTCGATAAAATCTAGAATAAACCCGAGCAAGAAAATAACTAGCATCACCAATACGGTTGCGGTGAAGAGGCCTCCAGGCAAATTGGCAAAAAACTGTTCGACTATTTCTTCGCCACCAAAACCGCGAAATACCAGCGAGAAAACTGCTGCGCCAATAAGTATCAAAAAAACCATTGAGGTTACTTCGGCGGTTCCCTGTGTTACCTCGCACAATCTTGCCATGTTTAGACGGCCTTTTAGCGCCGCCAATAACAGGGCACCAAATGCACCGACGCCCGCAGCTTCTGAGGGCGTTGCCGCCCCCGCGAGAATAGAGCCCAATACGGCAATTATTAGACAAACTGGTGGCAGTAAATTAGCTAGTAAGGTTGCGATATTCAACTGTGGCGCAGCGCCTTCTTCAGTCACCTGAGCATGAGATTCGGGGCGTACAAAAAAAATCACATAACTAATATAAAACAGAACCAATATCAGCCCTGGGACGATCGCCCCCACAAAAAGGTCGCCAATAGATACCGTTTTGGGGGTAAAAATCCCCATATTGAGTTGCGCCTGCTGATAGGCACTCGACAGCGTATCGCCTAATAACACCAGGGCAATTGAGGGTGGAATAATCTGACCTAAGGTGCCGGTAGCGGCAATGATACCCGTCGCCTGTGAAGAGGAATAACCTCTTTTGAGCATGGTCGGTAGTGACATCAAGCCCATGGTCACCACGGTGGCGCCCACAATACCGGTACTCGCCGCTAATAGCGCACCCACAAGCACCACTGAAACACCCAAGCCGCTACGAAACCTGCCAAATAAAGCCGCCATACTACTGAGCAGGTCTTCCGCTAAGCGGGATTTTTCTAGCATAATCCCCATCAGTACAAATAGGGGCACCGCTATCAGGGTGCCATTTTGCATAATGCCATACAGGCGGTTGGGTAGTGCCTGTAAAAATGCCGGATCAAAGTGCCCCGTCAGCATGCCAAAAAAAGCAAAAATTAATGCCGTACCCGCCAGTGAAAAAGCCACGGGATAGCCAGCCATTAAAACCAAACAAACGGTTAAAAACATCACAAAAGGGATCCATTCCGCCATTAGGCATCTCCCTCATTAGTAAGCGCCGCCTTAGGCGTAATGCCTTTAATGCATAACAGGCTACTTAGAATCTGTGATAGCCCCTGTAATGCCAGAGTGATAGGCATCAAAATCATCAGCGACTTAAGCAAGTAAACCGCTGCGATGCCGCCACTTTCTGCCGATGTTTCCTTAATCGCCCAGCTCGCTAAAACATAGTCCCAGCTACTAAAAAGTATGAGGCCACAAAATGGCAATAAGAAAAATATACCCCCCAGAAAATTAACCCATGCCTTGTGTTGTGCTGAAAAGTCTCGGTAGAAAATATCCACCCGCACATGTCCACCACGCTGCAAGGCAACGGCTAATCCCAGCATAAAGATGGTCGAATGCACATAGGTAACCGACTCCTGAACAGCAATCGAGCCCATGCCAAAGAAATATCTTAAAAGCACCACCAAAACGGTCAAACTCACCAGCAGTAGACACAGCCAAGCAATAACTCGCCCTACCCCTTGGGTAAAACAATTAATCCCTTGCAAAATATTGTCTAAAAATTTCATGGGGCTATTCTACCTGAATATTTTATGAAACAAGACCAAACAGACAATTTTGCAGTAGAATAAGAAAAAGTAATTTATGCAACCAGTTTTAGGGCCGAAGCCATTATGATGCTGACCGTTATCTCACCCGCTAAAAAATTAGACTATAGCCAATCTGAAAAACCTCAAGAGTATAGCCAACCGCTACTCCTAGAGCACTCTGAGCAGCTGTTAAACGAGTTACGACAATTGTCCCCCGAAGACATTTGCTCGCTAATGAGCCTAAGTGACAAGCTTGGCGCACTTAATTTCGAGCGCTTTCAAGAATGGCAAACACCCTTTTCTACCGACAACGCCAAGCAGGCCGTTCTCGCCTTTAAAGGCGACGTCTATCAGGGGCTAGACGCAGACAACATGTCAGCAGACGAACTTTGTTTTGCTCAGGATAATTTACGTATTCTGTCAGGGCTCTATGGGTTATTGCGTCCGCTAGATCTCATGCAACCCTATAGATTAGAGATGGGAACCCAGTTTTCCAACCAACGCGGCACTAACCTTTACCAATTCTGGGGGAGTATTATCACCGATGAGCTTAATAAGCTGTTATCGGCACAGTCCAACTCAGTTTTGATCAATCTTGCTTCCAACGAATATTTTAAATCGGTACAGCCAAAAAATCTTAAAGCTGAAATTATCACCCCAGTTTTTATGGATAAAAAGAATGACAACTATAAAATTATTAGCTTTTATGCCAAACGAGCGCGGGGCCTAATGAGTGCCTTTATTATTAAAAATAAGATTACTGTGGCTGAGGGGCTAAAAGAGTTCAATGTAGATGGTTACAGCTATAACTCAGCCATGAGTGAAGGCAACAAATGGGTTTTCTGTCGCGCAGAAGTATAATTAGAGGCGATAATCCAGAGCTAAGGCAATAAAAATAACCATCCCTACGCGATGATTGTTAAGGAATGCCCTAAAACAATTTTCTTTATTGCGCCCTCTGGCATGAAGATGCTGCTGAATAAAATAGCCTACCGCCAAAACCAAACCCACCATGTAAACCCAGCCGCGATCAAAATAATGTCCTGCCATGACCAAAAATAACAGCATCATGAACTGCAAGCCTGCCACAATCACTAAGTCATATTGACCAAATAATATGGCGGTAGATTTAATGCCTGTTTTTAAGTCATCATCTCGATCAACCATTGCGTAGTAGGTATCAAAGGCAACCGTCCAACAAATAATCGCCACAACAATTAACCAAAGGGCCTCTGGCAGTGCCTGTTGCTCTGCGGCAAATGCCATAGGTATTGCCCAGGCCCAAGCCACGCCTAAGCCCAGTTGAGGTAGATGGGTTACACGCTTCAAAAATGGGTAACAGGCGGCTAGCAAGGTACCCACAATCGCTAACTGGACAGTTAGAATATTTGTCGCAACCACTAAGCCCAGTGCAATTATCAATAACACAAAAAATACTAGCAGTGCATGCTGTGGCGCTATCTCGCCTGCAGGAATCGGTCTATGACGGGTACGCTCTACTTTGCCATCGACATGACGATCCGCATAGTCGTTAATCACACAGCCCGCAGCTCTCATCACAATCACGCCCAAAGTGAATATGATCAAATTCTTCAAACTAGGCTGGCCATTTGAAGCAAACCACAGCCCCCAGTAAGTTGGCCATAGTAACAGGTATATACCAATGGGTTTGTCAAAACGCATTAGGCGAATCCAGGGATTCTGTTGTAACTGTTTAGTAGGTTTCATGGGTTATCAAAATCTTATCCGTTATCGACTCTCTGGGTTAAATGACGGCAGAAAAAATTCAGCAACCAATAAGGGCTTTTTATCAAGCCTAAATACGGAGCGTCTTCCCCAAACAGGGCTTTCATCAACTAGAGACCGGCAAGGTAGTTGGTTGTTGTTATTGTTAACACAGGCAACTTCAACAGCCTCACGCGTCATTGAAGGGTCTTTAAACAACAGCGCACCCAGAGGTTGATTATCCAACTGCCTCAGCTTGCGCAACCGTCCTGAGAGCGTCGTTAGAGGGATTATACTGCGGGCAAAAACCCAAGGTTGGCCAGCGCCGCATAATAACACTTCACGAATCAGTGCATGCTGCCTGTCCGGTAGCCCCAAGACATGCCGCTCTGACAATGATGGCACTTGAAATTGCTGCTTAATTACATGCACCGACAGCTCACCATCACTGGCATCCAGTAACCGCTGAGTTAAGGATCCTGCGTCAAACAACCAGTCTCGCCATAACTTGGGCACACGATAATCTGTCTGAGATAGCATGCTGTACCATGATATTTCAGCAGGTTTAACAGGCATAATAGGAGGCAGCGACAAAGCTTAACTTCCAGACGAATAAATAGGTGGATAACCTTCAGGCTGCGTACGATAGCGCTTATATTCCCACTGATACTGATCCATAGCCTGAGCGGCAATAGATTCAACGCCTTGATTCATAGCCCTGAGGCTAATCGCCTGATCCTCACTATAAATCGCCTGATCAGCCGGAACAAAATGTAATCTCCAGCCCCCTTTTTCACGCAGTGCGGTACAAAATAGGGCCTGACTATTAGATCGATTCAACAGGTTATAAGCCAATGTCATGGTCAATACTGGCTTGCCAAATAAGGGTGCAAAATCACCGCTGGCCTTTGGTGGTTGCTGATCGGGAAGAATCGCCACTGTCTCGCCTCGGTTTAGGGCTTTAAGTAAAGCCGCGACCCCGCGGACATTGGTTGGCACTAGATTGGCTCCTGTTTGCTCGCGAGATTTTTTAATCCAATTTCCCAGCAGAGGATTTTTTGGCGGCTGATACAGAGAGGTCATAGCCGCCTGCTTTGCCACCCAGAGCCCGATTACCTCCCAGTTACCCTGATGAGGTATCAGTAAAATGGTGCCGCGATCATTGGCAATGGCTTCTCTAAGGTACGACTCTCCCTCAACCGCGACAATTTTTGATTGCAACCAGGCCGAAGGTCTTCGCCATAGGCCCGGAGTTTCAAAAAAGGCTTGCCCAAGATGCTTCATTCTAGCGTTGGCAAGCGCTTTATTCGCTTTATATGGGTTGTCAGGAAAACAATGGGCTAGGTTCTGATGAGTAGTCTTATAAGCAACCGTGGCAAAGGTCGTCATAAATACGCCCATGATGTAACCAAAAAATCTCGCCAAACCCAAAGGTAAAAGCGAGATTATTTTTAGTAGGCTGAGCGCAAGGGCAGATTTCATAATTTTTCGGGCAGTTCAGTCCGCAAATATTCACGCAACTCATCACCAATTTCATGATGCTCTATACCCAATTCAATGTTGGCTTTTAACAGTCCCATCTTACTGCCACAGTCATAACGAATGCCCTCATACTCGTAGGCAAGCACCTGCTCGGCTTTTAATAATGTCTGAATGGCGTCTGTGAGTTGCAATTCGCCGCCAGCCCCTGGCTTAAGTTTTGCCAGATGTTCAAAAATTTGTGGGGTGAAAATATAGCGACCGGTAACGCCCATGTTAGACGGCGCGTCTTCAAAGGCGGGTTTTTCAACAATTTCGTTCAATAGATGAACTCTATCAGTCTGTTTTTTACCGCTGATTACGCCATAGGATGAAATCTCAGGGCCATCGACCTGTTGGACAGCAATCACTGAGCTTTTGTAATAATCAAAGGCTTCAACCATTTGCTTTACAGCGCCTTTTTTGTGATGAATTAAATCATCTGCTAGTAAAACAGCAAAGGGCTCATCACCAATTAGGTGGGCGGTAACGGCAACCGCATGACCCAGGCCTAAGGCTTCGTTTTGACGAATATAGGTGCAACTAACGCCTTTTGGCACCACGTTCTGTGCAATTTCGAGCAATTCTTTTTTCCCACGCTGCTCGAGCTGATGCTCTAATTCATAAGCTTTATCGAAGTGATCGGCAATACTGCGCTTGGTTCGGCCAGTCACAAAAATCATTTCTGTAATACCCGCCTCAACAGCTTCCTCTACAGCGTACTGAATGAGCGGTTTATCAACCACTGGCATCATTTCTTTTGGATTAGCTTTGGTGGCCGGTAAAAATCTTGAACCCATGCCCGCTACAGGAAAAACTGCCTTGCGAACCTTATCGCCGCTTTTAATATGCGCCATTTAAAACTCCATTGAACCAATATTTAATCATTAGACTTTCATTATATCGCGATATAACTCGTTTGGGATGATCAAATTAAACCTTTTCAGTGTTTTTTGCCCCTATCTTTATCAGTCTGCACGTTTATAATTGCGCATTAAAGTAATACATTCGAATTTTTAGGTGATTTTTGTGGCAAATATGACGGCTGCTCCTCAAACTTTTCAGGAGCTTATTGCGACTCTTCAGGACTTTTGGGCTAAACAGGGCTGTGTCATTATGCAGCCGTTGGATATGGAAGTTGGCGCCGGGACTTTTCATCCAGCGACCTTCTTGCGCTCTATTGGCCCTGAGGTATGGAACTGTGCCTATGTTCAGCCCTCGCGTCGACCTACTGACGGCCGCTATGGCGAAAACCCCAACCGCTTACAGCATTACTATCAGTTTCAAGTAGCGCTCAAGCCATCGCCTGACAACATTCAAGAGCTATACCTAGATTCATTGCGCGAAATGGGCGTTGATCCTGCCATTCATGACATAAGATTTGTTGAGGACAACTGGGAATCACCCACGCTAGGCGCCTGGGGTCTTGGCTGGGAAGTCTGGCTAAACGGCATGGAAGTTACACAGTTTACCTATTTTCAACAGGTGGGCGGACTCGAGTGTTACCCTGTTACTGGCGAGATTACCTACGGCCTTGAGCGAATTGCCATGTATCTTCAAGGGGTTGATAGTATCTATGATCTTATGTGGTCCAAAAGCTCATCGGGTACCGTCACCTATGGCGACGTTTTCTTGCAAAATGAAAGAGAACTTTCAGCCTACAACTTTGAGCATGCCGATACAGAATTTTTGTTTAAAGCCTTTGACCAATACGAAAAAGATGGCGAAAAGTTAATTCAGGCTAAGCTGCCATTACCTGCCTACGAAATGGTAATGAAAGCCTCACATACCTTTAATCTATTAGACGCGCGCAAGGCAATTTCTGTCACTGAGCGCCAACGCTATATCCTTAGAGTACGAACCTTAGCAAGGGGCGTTGCACAGGGGTATTTTGATTCACGATTAGAAGCGGGTTTCCCCTTGGCGGATAGCAAGATCGCCGAAGAAGTGATAGCAAAACATCAGGGAGAATCAAAATGAGTGCTGATTTTCTAATAGAGCTAGGGACGGAAGAGCTACCGCCTAAATCATTAAAAAAATTATCTAATGCCTTTACCGACGGTATTATTAAAGGTCTAAAGGACCAGGGGCTTAGCTTTAACAGCTTTCAATCTTTTGCCGCGCCGCGTCGACTTGCCGTTGTTGTATCAGAGCTAGATCGACAAACACCAGACAAAGATATTGTTAACTGGGGGCCACCGGTTAAAGTAGCCTTTAACGATAATGGCGAACCCTCACGTGCGGCTGAAGCTTTTGCCAAGAAGAACAATCTAGCCCTAGAAGATTTAAAATCGCTGATTGAGAATGATGGCCAACAGGACAAACTTTGCGTTCGACTAACCCAGGCTGGCTCAGACACTAAGGGTTTGTTAGCCGATATTATTAATCAGTCGCTTTCTCAGCTGCCTATTCCAAAGCGCATGCGCTGGGGGTACAAAAAGGAAGAATTTGTCCGCCCCGCTCAATGGGCAGTGCTTTTATTTGATGGCGAAGTCATTAAGCAACCCATACTCGGCATTGAAACCTCTAATACCAGTCGTGGTCATAGATTCCATGCCAATAAAGACATACAGATACAATCGCCAAGCACCTATCAACAGCAACTGAAAGACGCCTATGTTATTGCTGATTTCAATGATCGGAAGCAAATCATTCTTGAAGGTGTTACTGAGCTAGCGGAAAGTATCAATGGTAATGCCTCCATAGATCCTGACCTTCTGGATGAAGTCGCCGCACTCAATGAGTGGCCCGTGCCCCTGATGGGAAAATTTGATAAACATTTTTTATCAATACCCTCACAAGCATTAATTTCATCTATGAAAGAACATCAAAAATATTTCCATGTGCTCGACGCTCAACAACAATTATTGCCCGCTTTTATTACGGTGGCTAATATTGAAAGCACCGACCCAGCACAGGTTATTGATGGTAATGAGCGCGTTATTCGGCCCCGCCTAGCAGACGCCGCCTTCTTTTATGCAAACGATAAGAAAACAACTCTAGAAAGCCGTCGCGCCGCCCTTAAGAACATCGTTTTTCAGGCAGATCTTGGTTCTGTGTTCGATAAAACCCAGCGCGTAGCGAACATCGCATCACAGCTAGCGGAACAGATTGGCACCAATCCAAAATTAGCTCAAAAAGCTGCCGAACTCAGTAAATCAGACTTAGTCACCGATATGGTAGGTGAGTTTGATGATTTACAGGGTGCCATGGGTCGAGATTATGCCCTTCATGATGGTGAAGACCCTCAGGTAGCTGAAGCAATTTTTGAACAATATCTTCCGAGATTTTCGGGTGACATTGTTCCCACCACCGATATTGGCGCCACCCTAGCACTGGCCGACCGACTAGATAGCTTGGTTGGTATCTTTAGCATAGGGCAACAGCCCTCAGGCTCACGAGACCCCTTCGCTTTACGCCGAGCAAGTCTGGGCGTGCTAAGAATTATGCTAGAACGTAACATTGATCTTAATTTAACCGACCTAATTGCTGCCAGTAGTGCGCAATTTGAGCTTGGCGAGCGCGCTAAAATAAGTGACGATGAGCTACAAAAGCAAGTACTTACTTACGTTTTAGAGCGCTTTAAATCTTGGTATAAAGAAAAAGGCATGCAAACTGAAGTGTTTTTATCTGTAGCCGCATTATCTCTCAGCAATCCATTGGATATTGATGCGCGTGTCGCGGCCGTACACAAATTTTCATTATTATCTGAGGCAGCTGCCCTTGCCGCTGCCAATAAACGTGTATCAAATATTTTAGCTAAGCAGCTGCCTGAGGGAAATTCAGCACCATTAGATCCGTCACTATTACAGGATACTGCAGAGATTCAGCTTGCCGATCAGCTTTTGGCTCTTGAAGAGCAGATTAAGCCCTTACTCAGTCAGCGTGACTATAATGCTGTACTGGAGAAACTTGCCGGGTTGCGTGAGACCGTCGATCAATTCTTTGAAGATGTCATGGTTATGGCAGATGATATGGCTCTGCGCCAAAACAGACTGGCACTGTTAGCCAAGCTACAACAACTATTTATGCACGTAGCTGATATTTCACTACTGGCTCCGGCTAAATAGTATGAATAACGCGGTATGTAGCCTGTTCTGCCGTCTAATTTCCCTGTGTCGAACGGCTTTGTTTTACCTTGGCTTTGTTGTCATCACGGTGTCCGCAAGCTTTGTCACCTGCTGTCTGTTTTTCCTCCCTTTTAAGCTTTTACAGCGTATAGCTACCACCGGTAATTATCTGGTTATGCAATGGCTGAGACTTAGCTGTAATGTACGCATTAACGTTACAGGCGAACAAAATATACCCAGCCAAGCCTTTGTCGTCTTGAGTAACCACCAAAGCACCTGGGAAACGTTTTTTATGCAGTGGTTTTTCCAGCCGGCAAACGTTATTTTAAAAAGAGAACTTCTCTGGATACCTTTTTTTGGTTGGGCGCTATTCCTGATGAGGCCCATAGCAATTAAACGCTCTCGCCCATCGTCCGCTATACGTTATGTTCTAAAGCAGGGCGTAAAAAGGCTGAATGCAGGCAATAATATTGTTATCTACCCTGAGGGTACTCGTGTTGCTGATGGCGCTCTAGGCGAATTTAAGACTAGCGGTGCTGCGCTGGCGATTCAAGCAAATGTTCCGGTACTGCCTGTATCACAGAATAGTGGCGCTTACTGGAACCCTAGTCGTTTTATTATTAAACCAGGAACAATTGATATGCAGGTTGGGCCCAAAATACAGCCAGAGGGGCTTTCTGCTAGGGATATTACAGAAAAGGCTCGTGCATGGATTGCAACGAGCCTTGAAAAGCATAAGCCCGTCTAAAACGGGCTTAAATATATCTTATACGTCTAAATTAACCACTGATAGCGCATTGGTTTCAATAAATTCACGACGTGGCTCTACCTGATCACCCATCAATGTGGTGAACATCTGATCAGCAGCAATGGCATCTTCAATAGTTACTACCAGCATTCGTCTAGATTCAGGATCCATAGTGGTTTCCCAAAGTTGCTCTGGGTTCATTTCCCCAAGGCCCTTATAGCGCTGAGTATTAATTCCACGGCGAGCCTCAACCATTAACCAACCAAGCGCCTCCTTGAAAGACGCAACTTCAAGAGTACGCTCACCACGCTTAACAAAAGCAGTTTCCTCAAGAAGACCCTGTAGCTTCTCACCCAATTCAACAATTTTCGCATATTCATTTGAACCAAATAGATCGCGACCAAATACATGTTTATGAGGTACACCATGAGCAGTTATCTCAACCACAGGAAGGTATAAATTACACTCTTTATCTTCCTCAACTAGCACCTTATAGCTATGTGTTCCAGATTCAATATTATCTAAAGTTTTCTGGAGTTCGGCACACCAGGCTTCAACTTCGCTACTATTTTCAAGACGTTCGCTACTTAAAGAGGATGTATATACCAGCGAATCTAGTACCTGCTTAGGGTATACGAGTGACATACGATTAACTAACTCCTCTACCCCTCTAAATTGACTCACCAAAGACTCTAATGTAGCACCCTGAATAGCTGGGGCAGTTGCATTTACATGAAGACTAGCCTCCTCTAGAGCTTTTTGCGTTAGGTAGATCTCGAGGGCATCATCGTCTTTTAAGTATTGCTCATTTTTACCCTTGCTCACCTTATATAGTGGCGGTTGAGCAATAAAGATATGGCCATTTTCAACCAGCTCTCGCATCTGCCTAAAGAAAAAAGTCAGCAAAAGCGTTCGAATATGCGATCCATCAACATCAGCATCCGTCATGATAACGATCGTATGGTAGCGCAACTTCTCTAAATTAAATTCGTGCACACCGATGCCACAGCCTAGGGCTGTAATCAGTGTTCCCACCTCTGCACTAGACAGCATCTTATCAAAGCGAGCTTTTTCAACATTTAGAATCTTACCTTTTAGGGGCAATATAGCCTGTGTCTTACGTGCCCGACCCTGCTTAGCCGAACCACCCGCAGAATCACCCTCCACCAAATAGAGTTCAGATAATGCAGGGTCTTTTTCTTGGCAGTCTGCCAGCTTACCCGGCAGGCCTGCAATATCTAAGGCGCCTTTACGTCGTGTCATTTCACGGGCCTTACGGGCAGCCTCACGAGCACGCGCAGCGTCAATCATTTTACTGACAATAGCTTTTGCTTCCTGAGGAAACTCCAGCAAATAGTCACTAAACTTGTCACCCATTTCCTGCTCAACCGCGGTTTTCACCTCAGAACTCACCAGCTTGTCTTTGGTTTGAGACGAAAACTTAGGGTCTGGCACCTTAACAGAAATAATCGCCGTTAAGCCTTCTCTAGCGTCATCTCCAGTAGTATTTACCTTCGATTTAGAGCCCAGGCCTTCTTTCTCAATATAGGTGTTCAAGCCACGCGTAAGGGCAGACCTAAAACCAGCAAGGTGAGTACCGCCGTCCCTTTGCGGGATATTATTGGTATAACAGAGTATATTTTCTTGGAAACTGTCATTCCACTGCAGGGCCACTTCAACACTAGTACCGTCATCTCGGTCGTTGTTAAAGTGCATAATTTTATTAATGGTTTGCTTATTAGTATTGAGGTAGTCAACAAAAGCGCTTAATCCGCCTTCATAAGCAAACTTTTCTTCTTCGCCAGTGCGTTCGTCGGCTAACACAATACAGACGCCTGAGTTCAGGAAAGACAGCTCTCTTAGCCTTTTAGCAAGAAGATCATAATGGAAGCGAATATTGGTAAACGTACCTGGGGATGGCTCAAAAAACACCTCAGTTCCAGATTCTTTTGTATCACCAATAATTGTCAGTGGCCCATCGGGCACGCCATGAGAATATGTCTGCTCATGGACCTTGCCGTTGCGTCTAATCGTCAGGCGCATACGTGTAGACAGGGCGTTAACCACCGACACACCTACGCCGTGGAGACCGCCGGAAACCTTATAACTATTATCGTCAAACTTACCACCGGCGTGAAGAACGGTCATGATAACCTCAGCAGCTGAGACACCTTCATCATGCATTTCTGTAGGAATTCCGCGACCATTGTCAGAAACAGAGATAGTTTCATTCGGATGAATAACCACCCTAATCTCAGAACAGTGACCCGCTAACGCCTCATCAATTGAGTTATCCACAACCTCGAAGACCATATGGTGTAGGCCAGTACCATCGTCAGTGTCCCCAATATACATACCTGGGCGCTTTCTTACTGCGTCTAATCCTTTGAGTACCTTGATACTCGAGGAATCATAGTTGGCTTCTTCACTCATAAACAGTTTCTTTCCTATTAATTAAACGTTTGAAATAACGCCATGTTCCACGTGGAACAATTTGGCGCCTTCCTTAGCTACAGCCTCAAAATCTTCTTTATCTACGCCAGTAACAAAATACTGGCAGCCTAAACCGTTGAGGTAGTCTAATACATCCCTACAGTTGTCCGCATCTAATTCTGCTGGCAAGTCATCTAAAAGGAATACACAGCTATTGCCAGTTACCGCCTTAAAGTGTGCTGCTTGCGCCAGCTTAAGCGCGTAAACCAAAAGCTTTGACTGGCCGCGTGACAGGCTATCTGCTGCAATTTCACCATCAACCATAAGCTTAATGTCCGCTCGCTGCGCGCCATGGGACGTTGTCCCGACCGCCACATCTCTATCCCGGTCTGCAGAAAAAACATCTATCAGCGACGCACCTTCCTGCCAGCCTTGATTATACTCTAAAGTCACCTCACCAAGACCCTCGAGGGCCTGCACCAGTGGCGATATATAGCGCTCAAGCTGTTTTAAATAATCCTTACGCTGCTCAGTGATCATTTCATTTAAAGGAGCCAGCTCCTTAGACCAAAGCGCCAAGGATTCTTCATCTATTCTAGCATGACGGAGCAGTTGATTGCGCTGTTTTAATGCTTTTTGGAAGCGTTTCCACAAATTTGCAAAGCCATGTTCCACGTGGAACACACCCCAATCTATAAACTGACGCCTCTGAAGAGGGCCACCCTCTAAAAGAGAGAAGCTATGGGCATCGACAAGCTGAATAGGAAGCTCCGCTGCAAGTTCTGCTGCAGAGGCTAGATTTTTACCATTACAGCGCGCCTCAAAACCGCCTTTGGAAGACCGGCTTACGCCCAGCTGGTGGGAGCTGTTATTATCAGGTCTAGCCACCTTGCCGGAAACAACTAGCTGATCAGCACCACGACTAATAACCAAACGAAGGTCGCGATGCCTAAAAGAGCGGCCGCGGCCCAGCAAAAAAACTGCTTCTAGCAGACTGGTTTTGCCACTTCCATTGGCTCCATAAATAATATTGGCCTTAGAATGGCAATCCAAACTCACGGAAGTTAGATTTCTAACCCCATCGAAACTAACACTGCCTAAATGCATTTTAACTTGGCCAATAAGCCGCTAGCTGCGCCCTAAAGGCGCATCGGCATAACCACATAGGTCGCTTTACTCTCACCGCTAGCATCTTCAACCAACGCACTGCTGTTAGAATCCGCTAGGGTAAAACGAATTTCAGAGCTTTTTAAGACATTTAAAACATCCAGTAGGTAACTCACATTAAAACCAATCTCAAGAGACTCACCATTATAGGCAACTGTAACTTCCTCTTGTGCCTCTTCCTGCTCTGGGTTGTTAGCTACAAGATGCATTGCGCCACTCACTAGCTCAATTCTAACGCCACGATATTTCTCGTTAGATAAAATGGCAGTCCGGCCAAAGGCCTGTTTTAACTGCTCGCGATCACCCACAACTAGCTTATCACCACCTTTAGGCACTACACGATCATAGTCCGGATAGGCGCCATCAACCAACTTGGACGTGAAGCAGTAGTCTCCCCCAGTAACGCGGATATGGTTTGAGCCAATAGAAACACTTACATCATCATCAGACAGCAGCCTAGAAAGCTCTATAATGCCTTTTCTTGGCAGGATGGCTGTTACCTTAGCTTCGGCAACAGAAACCTCACAGGGTGTATCACAGAGGGCTAAACGGTGGCCATCCGTAGCTACAGCGCGCAATTGGTTTTGTGTGACCTCCCAAAGCATACCGTTTAGGTAGTAACGAACATCCTGCTGTGCCATAGCAAACGAGGTTGCATCGATAAGATTCCTTAACACCGTGCCTTGAACTGTAAATTCAACGTTTTGCTCACCTTCATCAACGCTTGGAAATTCATTAGCCGGTAAAGTAGCTAGTGTGAAACGGCCTCTACCACTCACTATCAAGGCCTTACCATCACTACTTGAGAAATCAACTTGGGCGCCTTCTGGCAACGAACGACATATATCAAGTATCTTGCGAGCCGAAACCGTAACCTCACCTTCCTCTAAGGAGGAAACAACTTCTGTTGAGCCCTTAATTTCAACTTCCAAATCCGTACCGGTCATGGATAGTCTGTTGCCCTCAAGGCACAATAAGACATTGGAAAGAATAGGAAGCGTTTGCCGACGTTCAACCACACCCACCACTAACTGCAACGGGTTAAGCAAAGCTTCTCTTGAAAGGCTAAATTTCATAATGTAATTTCTCCGGGAATTTTATTTATTATAAACTTTTAAGTTGAAAGTGTTCTGTATAGATTCTTAAGATCTCGCTGTACTTCGCGGTCAGCACCCTCAAGCTCTTTAACTTTTCGACAGGCATGCAACACGGTTGTATGGTCACGACCACCAAAGGCCTCACCAATTTCAGGCAAGCTATGGTTGGTAAGCTCTTTAGCTATAGACATAGCGACCTGCCTAGGTCTCGCAACCGAGCGGCTTCTGCGCCTTGAGAGCAGATCTGACATTTTTAGCTGATAATAATCAGAAACCACGCGCTGAATATTATCGACAGTAACCAGCTTATCTTGCAGCGCCAGTAGATCCTTAAGTGACTCACGAATAAGATCAATATCAATGGGTCGCCTAGTGAACTGGGCATGGGCCATAACCCGCTTAAATGCACCTTCTAGCTCGCGCACATTAGACCTAATACGCTGAGCAATAAAGAATGCCGCGTCTTTAGACAGATGCACCCCACTCTGCTCAGCCTTATTAATGAGAATGGCAGCCCGAGTTTCAAGCTCTGGCGGCTCTACAGCAACCGTTAGCCCCCAACCAAAACGTGATTTGAGACGCTCTTCAACGCCATCAATCTCTTTTGGATAGCGATCACTGGTAAGAATCATCTGCTGGCCACCCTCAAGCAGGGCATTATAAGTATGGAAAAACTCTTCTTGAGAGCGCTCCTTGCCGGAGAAAAACTGAATATCATCAATCAATAGCGCATCAACAGAACGATAAAATCGCTTAAACTCGTCAATAGCCTTAAGCTGCAGGGCCTTTACCATATCGGCAACAAAACGCTCAGAGTGCAGATAAACAATTTTGGCATCTGGCTTTTTTGCTCGCATGGCATTACCCACAGCGTGCATAAGATGCGTTTTACCTAAGCCAACACCGCCATAAATAAACAGCGGATTGTAGGAACCACCTGGATTCTCTGCAACCTGTTGAGCAGCAGCCAAAGCCAACTGGTTAGACTTACCCTCAACAAAACTATCAAAGGTAAACTCATTATTTAGATTAGTGCGCAAGCTGGTTTCAGCCGCCGAGCGAATAACTGCTGGCGCAGAGTCTATGCGGGTTGAGTTATTGTGGCTAGACTGAAGCGTAGGCGCTACAGAGGGAGCTATTAACGGCTCAACCGAGGTTTTGTTCAAATGATTGTGTTGCTTATACTGCGGCTGATTGGCCGGCGTCGCTGAAACACCCAAAACCACACCATTTCCACTTAGCTGCTGGAAAAGCTCTTCAATTCGAGTCAGAAATTTGCTTTTAACCCAATCCTCAACAAATCGGTTGGGTGCCACAAGCTCTACCACCTCGTTGCCGGATGGCTGATTAAACTGACTTTGATCTTCCTGAAAATATTTTACTTTTAAAGGTCTTATCCAGGTGTTGTATTGCTGTTCAGGCAATTCACTCTGAAGTGTGTTCTGGCACTGAGACCAAACAATGTCGGGTGCATCAAACCCCATGATTTATACCTTAGCTGTAGTCTGTCGATTAAAAAGGAATTAATTTCTTATTATATTTTTAGCTTTTTTAAGCATTGAACAGAGTCTATACCCTATAAATAAAACTATCCACACCCCGAAAACCCTAGCCAAAAAAAAGTTTTTTATTAAACTTATAAAAAACAATAGGTTATATAAATTCAAGAATTTTTCTATCAACAGAGAAAAAGATTTTTCTGGTTAAAAAGTGATCATTTGCTGTTAGCAACCTGTGGATATACAGTATAAAACCAGTGATTAAGCCTGTGTTTTATGATTATTTGGCAGAATGATTAATCTCAAGTAGGTTATGGTGACCGCTTTTTTTCATCCAGTCACTTTCCGATGCAGAATGAAGAAAAAATAACGCCCAGTAAATCATCTGAGGTAAATTCTCCTGTAATTTCAGATAGATACCGCTGGGCCTCACGTAAATCTTCTGCAAGAAGCTCGCCGGCATTAGTTGCATTTAATTGTGCGATACCATGAACGACCAACTCAGATGCTTGAGTGATAGCCGTAAGATGTCGGCGTCTTGCTGAAAATAATCCTTCTGCCTGATTTTGATAGCCAACAGTATCAAGAATAGTTTGCTTTAAACCATCTAATCCAGCCCCGGTTTTAGCCGATAAGAAAGCATTTAAGGGACCTTCTTCTCGCCCCTTAAAATCATCAACCAAATCAACCTTATTAAATACTGAGATTATTTTATGCTGGCCCTTAGAAAAACGCTGGGAATATTCGGGCCATAGTTCTTCTAAGCGGGTTTCATCATTGCTGGAAACGTCGATCACATATAAAATCGCGTCAGCTTTTTCTATTTCTTGCCAGGCTCTTTTGACCCCCTGTTGCTCAACCTCATCCTCGGTATCCCTCAAACCGGCTGTATCAACAATATTTAAAGGGACACCTTCTAAGTTTATTTTTTCCCTTAAAACATCTCTGGTGGTCCCCGCTATAGCCGTAACAATAGCCGTATCCTGGCCAGCAAGGGCGTTAAGTAAGCTGGATTTACCCGCATTCGGCTTGCCCGCTAACACCAGAGTGATCCCCTCTCTCAATAAGGCGCCCTGATGGGCCATAGAAAGGAATTCGATAAGATCCGCACTAAGAGCATCAAGCTTTTTTCGGAGACTGGTATCCGCTAAAAAGTCGATTTCTTCTTCTGGAAAATCAATCGCCGCCTCAACAAAAACCCTCAAGGCAATCATGCGCTCAACAAAAGCTTGAATCTTGGTTGAAAACTCTCCCTGTAACGACCTCACGGCAGACCTTGCAGCCTGTGAAGAACTCGCATCAATCAGATCAGCAACCGCTTCCGCCTGAGCTAGATCAAGCTTATCGTTCAAAAAAGCCCTTTCGCTAAACTCGCCAGGGCGCGCCATACGTGCACCCAACTCAATACTACGATTAATCAACAGGTCCATCACCACAGGGCCGCCGTGACCATGAAGCTCAAGAACATGCTCACCGGTAAATGAGTGAGGGGCTGGAAAATACAGTGCCAAGCCCTGATCAAGAGGATTAGCGTCAACATCAAGGAAGGAAGAGTAATAAGCCTGCCTTGGTTTTAAAGTCGTTTTGTCGCCCAAAAAACCAGCAATAAAGGGAGATACGTCTTTCCCCGAAATCCTAACCACACCTACACCGCCTCGACCTGGTGCGGTAGCAACGGCGACGATTGTATCTGTATTGTTAGATATGGTATTAAGATTCATAGAGTAATTATGCCCGAAAAAAAAGCCCCCGAAGAGGCTTTTTTATAATTTACTTGGCCGCTATCTGCCGATTAACATACCACTGCTGCAATATACTGAGCAGGTTGTTTACCGTCCAATAAAGAACCAATCCCGCCGGAAACATAATAAAGAAGAATGTAAACATAAGAGGCATGAACTGGAATACCTTCGCCTGCATAGGGTCAGTGGGTGTAGGTTGCAATTTTTGCATCAAATACATGCTCGCACCCATAATTAAAGGTAGGATAAACAGGGGATCCTTGGCCGACAGGTCTTGAATCCAAAATATCCAGGGCGAATGTCTAATTTCAACAGATTCCGATAACACCCAATACAGCGCAATAAATACCGGCATTTGTAACAACATTGGGAAACAGCCGCCTAAAGGATTAACCTGATGTTTTTTGAAAAGCGCCATCTGCTCCTGACCGGCCTTTTGGCGATCATCGCTATGCAGCTCTTTAATTCTAGCCATATCCGGTTGTAATTTGCGCATCTTAGCCATAGAACGCAAACTAGCAGCCGACAATGGATAGAGAAGAATTTTAATAAAGATGGTCAGTAAAATAATCGACCAACCCCAGTTGCCTAAAATATTATGAATTATCTCCAAAAGGGCAAATATTGGCTTAGCTAGCATCCAAAGAAAGCCGTAATCAATGGTTAAATCAAGATATTCCGCCAACTCTTTAAGCGTCGCCTGATCCTTAGGGCCTACATATAAATCCACCTTATATTCACCCTGAGTTCCTGCTGCTACATCAATTTTTTGACCGGTTACCGCCATAAGATAAACATCTTGGCCCGACAATTTTCTTAATGAATAGCGGTTTTTTTGATCTGCCGGTAGTACCCATGCACTAACAAAGTAGTGCTGAACAAAAGCCAACCAACCACCTTTAATAGAAGATTTAACAGAATCATCTTCTATATCTGAAAAAGTATATTTTGAATAATTTTGATCCTGTTCGCGGAGAGCGGCACCTAGATAAGGCTTCATACCCGCTGAAGCACTACTGTCAGGCTCATGATTATCACGCTTAAATTGACCAAAAAATGTAGCTGTCCAGGGGGCCTGCGTAGAGTTGTTAATTAGATATCTAATCCCGATTTGATAATCTGAAGGCTTAAACTCAAAGCGCTTAATAATATCAATACCGTTTTGAACATAAACTAAATCAACATTAAGCGAGCTCTCGCCCTCAAGCAACTCATAGCTTGAAGAAACCGAGCTAAATTGTGGTCTACCACTAGCTGTATCGGTGCCATCTTTGCCTATCAGTCCACTCTCAGCAACGAATAGATCTCCATTGGACCTAGTCAACAACGTGATTGGCTGGCCGCCATCAACCGCCATTGCGGTAAGATTATTTAAAAGCTTAACCTCAACAATGTCACCACCCAGCGTATCCAGGGTAACATCAATAACGTCTGTCTTGACGGTAACATATTGATGCTCAGAACCTACGAAGGTTTCCTTTATCACTGGATCAACAGCGAGCGAAGGTAAAGTAGAGGTAGCTGTTGATTCGCTTTGATACTGCATCTCAACAGGGATCTGTGACTGCTGGTCAGCAACAGGCTGTATTGGCTGAATACCCTCAAAACCACTCCAACGGACAACAAGTAACCAAACAACCACACCAATAGCCACTAAGATTATATTTTTTTGCCAATTCATACGTTTATCTCTCAATATTTTCGTCAATGTGACTTTGTTTATCGTTTTTTTCAGCACCCGGGTCAAAACCACCCTCGTGTAGAGGTTGGCATTTTATAAGCCTTCGCACCGAAAGATAACCCCCTTTTAAAACTCCATGTCTAGCAATCGCTTCAATCGCATAATGAGAGCAGGTTGGGTGAAATCTACAATTTGGCCCCAAAAGTGGACTAATTAGTATTTGATACAGCTTAATAATACCAATGAACAGGCTACGCACCCTGTACCTCCAGCATCTTACAACGAGCATCCAACTTAACCCAAGAATTTTGAATTATTTGTGTCAGTTTTTCGCGAGATAGTTTATCTGCACCGTTTCGTGCCAAAAAAACCACATCTACAGGAGATTGAAATTGCTGTTTTCTAAAGGTTTCACGCGCAATACGTTTAACCAAATTTCTCTGAACAGCGGTAGGAATATTTTTTTTAGCTATTACCAACCCCAGCCTTGAGTGATTTTCAGCAGGCTTGGCTAGTATAAGAAGGGAAGAGTTAGCGACCTTGACAACATTGTTATCGAACACCTGCTTATAGTCACAGGCATTTAAAAGTCGCTGAGTCTTTTTAAAAGGAAAGTTGGGCACAGGGCCCACATCCTTATGCAGCGAGACGCTTACGACCCTTTGCACGACGACGGTTTAATACAGCGCGACCGCCTTTAGTAGCCATACGTGATCTAAAGCCGTGAGTACGCTTGCGTTTTAAGTTACTGGGTTGAAATGTTCTTTTCATGACTAATTAGTCCAAATCTGTTTGTATACATGTTTCCGAGCCGCGCGATTCTAAAGAAATTATCGCCTTATATCAATAAACTTCTGCTATTCATGTAAAAAACATAGGTTATTAACAGTATACGAACAGTTTTTACCAAAAAAACTGCAAATACCGGCATAAATTAACCAAAACAGTATTAAATTATGGGGATTTTAAAAAGCTGTATAAAACCTCTGGTTAAAAATCAAAAACGTTCAAAAATTTAAGCAACTTATACAGATGATTTATAAATGTTAGATTTGATTAACAATTCATCCTTAGCTTAACCACGGCTAATATAGATGTTTTCCCAGCGGTTATTTGAGTAAAAAAGTGTCTTATGTTATTGAAATATATTAATTTTTTTATGTTATTCACAAAAAAACAGCTGCCTAATAACAACAACAATAATCCTATATATATATATTTAATAAATAGATATTCATGTAATAAAAAATAAAACCCGTTAAAAATAATTCAAAGCATCGTATAATGAGAAACTTCTCAGAGGAAATAATATTCACGTAACCCTATGCGCTATCCTTCTCAATACGATGTAATAGTTGTTGGCGGCGGCCACGCAGGAACCGAAGCATGTCTTGCGGCAGCACGCATGGGCTGCAACACACTATTACTCACCCATAATATCGAAACCCTAGGGCAAATGTCCTGTAACCCAGCTATTGGTGGCCTGGGGAAAAGTCATCTAGTTAAAGAAGTGGATGCACTGGGTGGAGCTATGGCTCGGGCTACAGACTTAGGCGGCATACAATTTAGAGTTCTGAATGCTAGAAAAGGTCCAGCTGTAAGGGCTACTCGAGCTCAGGCGGATAGAATTCTTTACAAAGCTGCGATTAGAGACATCCTTGAGAATCAACCCAACCTTAGTATTTTTCAGCAAGCAGTCGATGATTTAATTATTGAAGGCGAAAAGGTGGTTGGCGTAAAAACTCAGATGGGCTTAAATTTTTATGGCGCATCAGTGGTCATTACAGCGGGTACATTTTTAGCTGGCAAGGTGCATGTTGGTTTAGAAAATTATGCTGCTGGTCGTGCGGGTGACCCACCTGCGCAGCAATTGGCTGAGCGATTTAGAGCGCTGCCCTTTAGGGTAGAGCGCCTAAAAACAGGGACCCCTCCAAGAATTGATGCACGCAGTGTAGATTTCAGCGACTTACAAGAACAGTGGGGAGATAAGCCAGAACCCCTAATGTCTTATTTTGGTAAAATTGAAGATCATCCTCAGCAAACCTGTTGCTGGATAACCTATACCAATGAAAACACCCATCAAATTATTCGCGGTGGAATGGATCGATCACCCCTATATACCGGCGTTATTGACGGGGTTGGGCCAAGATACTGTCCTTCAATTGAAGATAAAGTGGTTCGTTTTGCCGACAAAGATCAGCATCAGATATTTATCGAGCCGGAAGGGTTAACAACCCATGAGCTTTACCCAAACGGTATTTCAACCAGCCTACCCTTTGATGTTCAGCTCAATTTAGTACGACAATAAAGGGTTTTGAGAATGCTCATATTACAAGACCTGGTTATGCCATCGAATATGATTATTTTAATCCGCAGGATCTAAAGTACACATTAGAAACCAAAACCGTTGAATCCTTATTTTTTGCTGGGCAAATTAATGGAACTACAGGTTATGAAGAAGCCGCCGCTCAAGGTTTGCTAGCGGGTGCTAATGCAGCACTAAAGGCGCAGGGTAAAGAGGGTTGGTGCCCAGGAAGAGATGAAGCCTATATTGGCGTTCTAGTGGATGACCTAATTAGCATGGGTACTGCAGAGCCCTACAGAATGTTTACCAGTCGCGCCGAATACCGGCTGCTACTCCGTGAAGATAATGCTGATTTACGCCTTACTGAAAAAGGGCGAGAGATTGGTTTGGTTACAGATAGTCATTGGCAAAAGTTCTGTGAAAAGCGTGAAGCCATTGAAATTGAGCGCCAACGTATAAAATCTACCTGGGTTCAACCTAATTCTGAACAGGCCAAACAGATACAACCATTATTAGCTAATGAGTTAAGTCGTGAATATTCATTATACGATTTACTTAAGCGACCCGAGGTAACTCACAAGGATATATCAGCGCTAACCCCAGAGCTTGAAATTGATGCGAAGGTTTCTGAGCAGGTAGAAGTTGATGCTAAGTATGCGGGTTACATTACTCGCCAACAGGACGAGATTGACCGGTTGCGTCGCCATGAAAACACAACCATCCCGGAAACATTTGATTACTCAAGAGTTAGCGGTCTTTCAAATGAAATTAAGCAAAAACTAGGTGAAGCAAAACCAGAAACTTTAGCTAGAGCATCAAGAATTCCAGGTGTTACCCCTGCAGCAATTTCATTATTGTTGATTACACTTAAGAAAAACGCGGCCTAATTACATTGTTAACTCAACAACAAGATTTAGAGACGGGTTTGCGTGAGCTCAACTTAAACTGCTCACCGCTCCAGTTTGAAAAACTACTCAAGTACTTAGAGCTTCTCCAGCGATGGAATAAAGCCTTTAACCTAACGGCAATACGTGACCCACTTCAGATGGTTAGGCTTCATCTTTTGGACAGCCTAGCAATTCACCCCTATGTTCAGGGGTTAAAATCTATCATAGACGTGGGTACGGGTCCGGGCTTACCTGGAATTCCCTTAGCTATACTTAACCCCGAAATTAATTTCACATTACTGGATAGTAATGGCAAAAAAACCCGTTTTTTATTCCAGGCAATTAATGAGCTAAAACTAACCAATGCCAGTGAAATTAACCATCGCGTTGAAGCCTATCAACCCAACCAATTATTTGATGCTGTGATTAGCCGAGCTTTTAGCTCTATCTCTGATATGCTTAATCAATGCGACCATTTGGTCTCCGATCAGGGTTGTTTTTTAGCCATGAAAGGAAAAAAACCCGATTCAGAGTTGAGCCAAATGACGAAAGCCTATAAGGTCGTCGAGGTAAGCGAGGTAAATGTGCCTCTAATCGACAGCGAAAGACACCTGATAAAAATAATAAAAACAGGTGGCGCGGTTTAAAATAGTTAAAGGGAAACAGTTAACCAGTGGTTCGGATATTATCAATTGCTAATCAAAAAGGCGGCGTCGGGAAGACCACCACAAGCATCAACTTAGCAGCATCGCTTGCAGCCTATAAAAAGCGCGTTTTGCTTGTGGATCTGGATCCGCAGGGCAACACCACTATGGGGTCAGGAATTGATAAACAAACCTGTGAGAGCAGTGTTTATGATGTACTTACTGAAAAAAAATCTATTGAAGACTGTATTGTCACCTCAGAAACCGGAAAATATCACCTATTAGCCGCTAACGCTGACTTAGTGGCAGCTGAGGTAGAGTTAATTCAAGAAATTGGCCGCGAAACTAGACTTCGCTTTGCACTTGAGAGGGTTTCTGATCGCTATGATTACGTGATCATTGACTGCCCTCCTTCACTAAACATGCTAACCGTTAACGCGCTAGTTGCCAGTGAGGGTGTTCTTATTCCTATGCAGTGTGAGTACTACGCCCTTGAAGGGCTTTCCGCGCTCAACAACACCATTCAACAGATAGCTAAATTGATTAACCCCAAGCTTAAAATTGAGGGTATCCTGAGAACCATGTACGATCCACGAAGTGGTTTAACGCAAGCGGTATCCGCCCAGTTAAGAAAGTACTTTGGTGACAAGGTTTACCGAGTGAGCATTCCGCGAAATGTAAGGTTAGCCGAAGCACCCAGCCATGGTAAGCCAGCCATTGCTTATGATAAGAACGCAAAAGGTTCGCTAGCCTACCTGGCACTGGCAGGCGAAATACTGCGCAAACACCAAATTACCAACGACAAAAAAGGACAGTAATCCATGGCCACAAAAAGACAGAGCTTAGGTAAGGGGCTAGATGCACTGTTGGGATTTGCAGAGGATGTGGATGCAGGTCAAGGCATGGGGAGCGAAGGCACCCAATTGGGTGACGGAAAGTTACAGCAGATTCCTGTTGAGTTTCTTCAAAGAGGACAGTATCAGCCGCGAAGAGATTTTAATGCTGATAGCTTGCAAGAGTTAGCGGACTCCATTTCCAGTCAAGGTCTAATCCAACCCATAGTGGTCCGTGCACTAGATCAGGGTAATTACGAAATCATCGCAGGTGAGCGTCGTTGGCGAGCAGCTCAGTTAGCCGGTGTTGATCAAATTCCGGCAATTGTCAGAGAAATTTCCGATCAAGCAACCATTGCCATGGCGTTGATCGAGAATATTCAGCGCGAAGATTTAAACCCCGTTGAAGAGAGTCAGGCGCTTATCCGATTACAGAACGAATTTAATCTTACCCAGCAACAGGTTGCCGAGGCAGTGGGTAAATCAAGATCATCGGTTACTAACCTTATGCGCTTGGCCGCACTCAAGCCGCTTGTTCAGCAGCAATTAGAGCGCGGTGATATTGAGCTAGGTCACGCTAAGTGCTTATTGGCCCTAGAGGGCGACTTGCAAGTTCAGGCGGCAAGAACAGTTGCCAGTGAAGGTTTGACCGTGCGTCAAACGGAAGTCCTGATTAAAAAATTGCAATCACCCGATGTGCAAAAGAAAGCCACAACTACAGCCAGCCAAGACATTCTTAACTTACAGCAGCAGCTTTCCGAAAAGCTGGGTGCTGCAGTAAAAATTCAACATGGCGCCAAAGGTTCCGGTAAATTAACCATTGGTTACAACAGTGTTGATGAGTTAGATGGAATACTCAATCACATAAAATAGTCGCCATAAAATAAAAATCTGCAAAATACTTCTCAATTCATAGCCAAGTTGAGTTGAATATCAACGACACTAAACCTATAATGCCGACCCGCGCTAGAAACGGTTAACCTCTATGGATCCGATTCAAGCCGGAAAAGGTGGATTGAGAATACCATGACGACCATTGCAAGGCCTGCAATACTAAGAGCGACAGCCTATCAGCTAGCAGTGTTACTGCTAATCGTAGCTATGTTGAGTTTAGTTGACAGAATCCTAGCGGCCTCGGCACTAGTCGGAGGGTTGGTTCAAGTTTCTCCACAGGCGTGGTTCTCATGGCAAGCCTTTAAATATGCCGGCGCGAGACAGGTGGATTTAGTTGTTAAATCTATGTATCGCGGAGAAGCAGGAAAGGTCGTTTTGACGGCAGTATTGTTCGCAATACTATTTACCGTCGACAAACAGTGGAATTACCCTGTTTTGTTTACTACCTTTCTATTGATGATCCCGCTGCAGTGGTTTCTTACCAAGAAAGCACTAGAGCACTAAACCAGACAGTTTGTTGAAATACAGAGTAGAGAACTTTAGATGGCCGGCGAAAACCCCGCAAGCACTACTGAATATATTCAGCATCACCTTCAAAATTTAGTTTACGGTAACCACCCTGAAAACGGTTGGGGCTTCGCCCATGGCGCACAAGAAGCTGCCGAGATGGGCTTTATGGCATTCCATGTGGACTCCTTAGCCTGGTCATTAGGTTTGGGGTTAATCTTTTGCTGGATGTTCCGTTCAGCCGCTAAAAGAGCAACTACTGGCGTACCCTCAGGCTTCCTAAACTTTATTGAATTAATTGTAGAATTCATTGACGGCTCAGTAAAAGACAGCTTTCATGGCGTGAATAAAATGGTAGCGCCGTTGGCTCTAACTATTTTCGTTTGGGTCTTTTTGATGAACCTAATGGACCTTATCCCGGTTGATTTAATTCCCTACCTTATGGCTAAAGCCGGTGTAGGCTATCAAAAAATTGTACCCTCAACCGATCCCAATATCACAATGGGTATGGCATTGGGTGTATTTATCTTAATGCTTTATTACTCTATCAAGATCAAAGGTACAGGCTTTATAAAAGAATTAACTATGCACCCCTTTAATCACTGGGCGTTTATTCCAGTGAATCTGTTTATGGAAACGGTTGGGCTGTTGGCAAAACCCTTCTCTCTTGGTCTGCGACTATTCGGTAACATGTACGCTGGAGAGATGATCTTTATTCTAATTGCAATGATGTTTGCTGCAGGCGCTGGTGGCGGAATAGCCGCTGGTGGTATTCATGCGCAAATTTTTGGCGAGCATACCAGCTTTCTATTCTGGTTGGCTGTGTTTGCTTTGGTCTGCGGGGTTTGTTGGTTAAACCTCAAAGGAAAAATATCTACTGGTAAAACAGTACTTATAGCAGCAATCATTATGACACTCAGCGGCGGCCTGTTTGCCTTTGCTGGTGGCTTGATGCAATGGGGCTGGGCGGTATTCCACATTCTGGTTATCACCCTGCAAGCATTTATT